>ERZ1034913.138-NODE-138-length-70934-cov-10.133396_pt1 | contig 70934 bp, 57 predicted proteins | sample MGYA00520697_ERZ1034913 | MGnify/ENA primary metagenome ERZ1034913 (study PRJEB33766, sample SAMN09781786) | gut metagenome | biome: gut microbiome | host: Homo sapiens | place: Madagascar | study: EMG produced TPA metagenomics assembly of the PRJNA485056 data...
GAACCCACGGAACCTTGCGGCTCAACAGTTTTCAAGACTGCCGCCTTCAACCACTCGGCCATTCCTCCATATAGCTTGGTAGGATACCATATAATGATGCTTATGAATGACGAAGAATACATGCGCATGGCGCTTGAGGAGGCGCAACGCGCGGCGGCTATGGGAGAGGTCCCCATCGGCGCCGTGGTTGTGTACCACCCTATCGACAAAGCAACGCGTCGCCCCCTTGCGGAGCCTCGCGTAATCGCGCGAGCGTGCAATATCCGCGAGACGCAGCAAGATCCCGCAGGGCATGCTGAGTTCGTTGCCATGAAGATGGCGGCGGCAGAACTTGGCGTGTGGAGGCTTACGGGCTGTACGGTGTACGTGACGCTGGAGCCGTGCATCATGTGCGCTGGGCTCATGCACCAGGCTCGGGTCGATCGCTGCGTGTTCGGCGCGCCCGACCCGAAAGCGGGTGCTTTGGGTACGCTGTATTCCATTCACGAGGACAAGCGCCTCAACCATACATTCGACGTAAAGGCCGGCGTGCTGTCGGAGGAATGCGCAACCATATTGCGAGATTTCTTCAAGGCGCGTCGAAAGAAACGAACGGAGCAGCAGTGATGCAGCAAGATGAAAAACAGAATGTTTCACGTGAAACATTGGAAGGGTCCGTGGACATGCTCGACATAGCCCGCGTTGCCCAGGACGTGGAAGCGCGCGAGTTTGCCGGTATGGGTTCGCTCAAGCTGGTTGCCCCGGCGAAGGTGAATCTGTACCTGAACGTCAAGGGCGTGCGCGACGACGGATACCATGAGGTGTCTACGACGATGCATGCGCTGATGCTGCATGATGTGCTGCGCATGAAGATCATCCCGGGCACCGGTGAAGCGGTGAAGCTGACCACGCGCAGCTTCGAGGGGCTGGCTCCCCTGGATGTCGACCCGCAGGACAACATCGTGGTGAAGGCAATCTTGAAGCTGGCCGAGGCATTTGGCCGAACGCTGGGCGAAGAGGAAACGATGCGCGTGCATCTTGAGAAGCGCATCCCCGTTCAGGCCGGCCTGGGCGGCGGTTCTTCGGATGCGGCCGCAGCGCTGCTGGGCTCGGCAGTTCTGTGGGGCGAAAGCGTTTTGGATCCGCGAATCAAAGAGGTTGCCGCTCAGTTGGGCGCCGACGTGGTCTTCTTCTTGCAAGGCGGCTGCGCCCTTTACGACGGCATCGGCGAGAACCTGGTCCGTACGCTCAAGCCGATGAACGACTTCCTGGTGCTGGTGAAACCCGAAGGCGGCGTTTCCACGGCCGAGTCCTACAAGAAGATTGACGAAGACCCCCAGCCTATCTCTGCCGAGGATGCGCAAGCTGCGGAATCGGCCGAGTATGCGATGAGCGTGCCCTTGCTGAACAACATGGCGAAAGCCAGCGAGCAGCTGAACCCGGGAATCCGCACCGTGCGCGAGTGGCTGCAAGAGCAGCCGGGCGTGTGCAACGCCATGATGTCCGGCAGCGGAGCCGCGGTGTTTGCGGTATGCGATTCCTTTGCATCGGCGGCCAAGGTGGCAACCGATGCGCAGGCCAAGGGATGGTGGGCTCGCACCACGACGTTCGGCCCCTTCAAGGCGACGCTTACCACGAATTGCTAGACAAACCTCGCGGGGCAGAGGATTCCAGCGTGGCAATGTAGTTTATGCTGTATCCACGGTCGGAGCACCTCTCCTAGAGGGCTTTTCGACCTTGCAAGGGCTCGGACTGCGATTTGCAGAGAGGCGCGATCTTCAAGGTCGCGTGCAACAAAGGCAACCAGTAGAAGGAGGAAGCCATGACGGCGGTAATCATCCTTGTTGCGATAGCCGTAGTGCTCATCGTGTTTATCATCGCGCTCTACAACAAGCTGGTGAAGCTGCGCAACATGGTGGACAACGCCTGGGCGCAGATCGATGTGCAGCTCCAGAGGCGTTTGGACCTTATCTCGAACGTGGTGGAAACCGTGAAGGGATATGCGCAGCACGAGAGCGCTACGCTGGACGCGGTGACGCAGGCTCGCGCGGCCGTGGCGAGCGCGAACACTCCCGAGGGCCGTATGGGGGCTAACAACCATCTCACTGAGACCCTGAAAAGCTTGTTTGCGGTGGCTGAGGCGTATCCCGACCTGAAGGCGAACGCCAACTTCCAGCAATTGCAGGCTGAGTTGTCGAACACCGAGGACAAGATCAGCTATATGCGCCAGAGCTTCAACGATACGGTGATGAAGTACAACACCGCCATTCAGACGTTCCCGGCTGTGCTCTTTGCGGGCATGATGGGATTCAAGGAGCGTCCAAGCTTCGCCGCCGAGGAGGGCGCTTCCACTGCACCGAAGGTGACGTTCTAGCATGGTTGCAAGGCTGACGCGCATCATACCGTTGTTGCTGTTGCTGGCTTTCGTGGCTGGCGTGGTGTACGTGGTGGCAGCATGGCGTTATTCGCCGGCACGGGCGAAGGAGATCCTTATCAAGGCCTTCACCGTGTTGAACGTGGCGCTGACGGCGTTCTTCGGCTTGGCAAGCCTATATGCGTTATCGGAGAGCAACGGCGATGTGCTGGATTTGACGCTCTCGTTCATGGTCACGGCGTTGGTGGCGCTGGGAATCACGCGGATATGCCGAGCCGTGTTCTTGAAGCACAACCCCTCGTATCGGATGAAGCCGATGAAAGCGAAGCGTTTGCATCGCTGGCCCTGGGGAAGAAGATAGATTGCGAAGGCACCCGATATCGGGTGCCTTCTTTATAGTTAGTAATCGAGCATGAAAAAGCCCCCGCATTTGCGAGGGCTGAAAATACGTGGCGGAGAAGTAGGGATTCGAACCCTAGATGCCCTTGTGGGGCATACTCACTTAGCAGGCGAGCACCTTCGGCCTCTCGGTCACTTCTCCACGCTATAATAGGTGCGGGTAGATATATTACCTTGACTGTCGGAAACTTGCAAGGAGCATTCTCGATGCAATACACAAGGACACCTCATTTCCCAGGCAGCCAGCGGGATGATGCGCGTAGCCGCGTCGCATGGCTGGTCGCGGCCGCTTTAGTGGTCGTCGCTTGCGCTTGCGCGCTGGCAGCTTTGCCCGGCAAGGCCTACGCGAAGTCGTACACCATGCCGCAAGTGGATATCCAAGCCCAACTGGAAACCGACGGAACGCTTCACGTGGTTGAGCAGCGTACGTTTGATTTCGACGGTTCGTTCTCCGCCGTATGGTGGACGCTGAATCTGCTGCCCACGAATGCGGAGTTCACCGTGAACGGCGTTCGCATGATGAGCGTTGACGGGTCCAACGACGTCGAAGGGTCCATGTCGGCAATGCCTGAGGTTCCGTTCGAGCTGAAATGGCGCGAGGAAGGTGGTCCGGGAAAGGATTCGTACTCCGTCGATAGCCCGAAGAACACCGTGTACGTATTCTTCGGATCCCAGCCCAAACGTGTGGTCGTGGAACTCGATTACACCATCACCAACATGGCCCAGGTCTACGACGACGTTTCTGAGGTGTACTGGCAGTATCTAGGTTCCGCTTGGTCGGCTCCTTCCGAGAACGTGACGGCGACGCTGCAGCTTCCCCTCCCCCAGGGCGTCACGGTCGATCCCGGCGAGAACGTGCGCGCGTGGGGCCATGGTCCGCTGAGCGGCAACGTTTCCGTTAACGCCGATGGGTCGGTCACGTGCACGGTTCCCCGCGTGGAATCGGGCGAGTACGCGGAGATGCGCGTGTGCATCCCCTCCAAGTGGTTGACGAACGTGTCGCTGAGCGCGCAGCGCCTGCATGCCGGCGAGCAACGCCTGGACACGGTTCTGAAGGAGGAGAAGGCCTGGGCGGATACCGCTAACAGCAAGCGCATGATGTCGCTGGCGTTCTCTATTGCATGCGTTGCCGTGTGCGTGGCGGCGCTGATCTGGGCCATCGTCATGTTCTTCCGTCACGGCAAGGAACATAAGCCGGACTTTACCGAGCAATACTGGCGCGATGTGCCGCGCAAGGGCGTGCATCCGGCCATTATCGGCCGCCTGTGGCGCTGGAATAGGAAAAGCACCGACGACTTGACGGCGACCATCATGCATCTGACACAAACGGGCGCGGTCCGCATCGATTCCGGTTCGTACATGGCTCCGAAGAAGCATGGCGGTATGAAGACCGTGAACGATTTCTATATCACGAAGCTGGTGGAGGCTGACGCCGTCAGCGACCCGATCGACAAGGCTACGTTCAAGCTGCTGTTCGACAAGGTGGCGGCAGGCCAGAATTCGCTGTGGTTCGGCAGCATCAAGAAGTATGGCGAAGACCATTCGGAGCAGCTGGTAAACGCGGTGAAGAATTGGCAAGGTGCGCTGACCGCGGAGACGGACAAGCACGGCTTCTTCGAGGAGAAGGGCAATAACCTGCGTGGTTGGACATGGGCGATCGCCGTGGCGTTGCTCGTGATAGCCATGGTGATTTGGTTCATGACCGATAATATGCTGCCGATGATATGCGGTATCCCCACTGTTTTGGCGCTGGCTTTCATCGGTAACAACATGACGCGACGCAGCGTCGATGGCAACAACCTGGTTGCGCACTGCAAGGCGTTGCGTAATTGGCTGCGCGACTTCAGCTCGCTTGAGGAGCGTCCGCCCACCGACGTGAAGGTGTGGGGCGAGTTCATGGTATACGCCTACCTGTTCGGCGTTGCGAAGCAGGCTATCGAGCAGCTTCGCAAGACGCAGCCCCAGCTGTTTGCAGTCGATCAAACGTATGGGGATACCTATGTGCCCTGGTGGGGTTGGTATACCTCCTACGAGAGCGGTGCGAACGCCGGGATGCCCGATGTGGGAAGCTTCCTTTCCTCATCGTTCAACCAGGCCGTCAAGACCGCTAACGAGGCCATACAGGCGGAATCCAGCGGCAGCGGAAGCGGCGGCGGGTTCTCTAGCGGCGGCGGTGGCGGCTTCGGCGGCGGTGGTGGCGGAGCCCGCTAGTCGCTAATAAGGAAGCTGCGGATGTGGTGATCTCGGCGAAGGCCAAGCCTGCAATAGGCAGGTTCGCGATTTGTGCACACCCTGCTGGATTGCCGCTTGATTCTCGCGGTATGCTTTCAGCTTGCTTGACGCTGCCCGTCTGCTAAGATAGCGGGCGCATCGTCTAGCGGCGAATCTTGATGAAAGTGGAACGCCGATTTGCGTCGCTTTGCGCGGCTGCAGGTCGGCGTTTTTCGTGTGCGCCCGAATCTGGGTGCGATAGAAGGCAAAGGGAAGGCTGTATGAAGAAGGGACTGCCCTCTTGGGCGTACAAGGTCGCCATTGTGGTGGCAACCATCATCTGGGGCTATAGCTTCGTGTCCATGAAGGGCGTTGTGGCGGTGCTCCCGCCGGCATGGCTGCTGGGGTTCCGCTTCCTGTTCGCGGGCATCGTGCTGACCGCTATCCTTTGGAAGCGCGTTCGCAGGGCGTTCAGCGGCAAGATGGTGCTCGCCGGCGCCGTGCTCGGCCTGGCAGATTTTCTGGCGTTCTGGACGCAAACTGTTGGCCTGGAGCACACTACTCCAGGCATCAACGCGTTCCTGACGGCGACGTATTGCGTGATCGTCCCCTTCCTATGGTGGATCGTCGCCCACAGGCGTCCAACGGTGTTTAACATTGGAGCCGCCGTGCTTGCCTTAGTGGGTATTTGGTTGGTGTCGGTCCAGTCGGGCGGCATGACCATGGGCTTCGGAGAGGTTATGACGCTGCTGTGCGCGGTCTTGTTCGCCGTGCATATGGTGCTGGTTTCGAAGCTCTCTCGCTTCCATGACGTGCTGGCCCTGACGGCTGTGCAGTTCCTCGCTGAAGGTTGCATGGGCTTGCTGTCGGGAGCGGCTTTTGAGACGTTCCCAGGGTTCGCGGCTTTCACGCCCGATATCATCGGCCAGCTGCTGTTTCTGTCTATCTTTGCCTCCATTGTGGCGTTCGGAATCCAGAACGTGGCGCTGGCGCATATCCCTCCCGCGCAGGCATCGCTGTTCCTAAGCCTGGAATCCGTGTTCGGCGTGCTATTCAGCGTGTTGCTGTACGGCGAGCAGTTAAGCTTGCGTTTGCTGATCGGCTTCGCCTTGATCTTTGTGGCCATCATCATCAGCGAGACCCTTCCGCTGAAGCGCAAACAGCCTGATGGCGCCGTTGGGGAGGCCATATAAGAACAGCTTGTTACCGTTGTCATGATGTATGAGCAGGCATGATACAATTCGAGCGTACATGACCGATCAAGGAGGGCTTACCATGGCGGAGAAGAACAACGTTGTTCTTATCGGCATGCCCGGCTCGGGTAAATCCACGCTGGGTATCGTGTTGGCGAAAATCATGACGAAGGATTTCATCGACGCCGACATCGTCATCCAGAACCAATGCGACAAGACGCTGCAGAAGATCATCGATGCATGCGGCCCTGAGGGTTTCATTGAGGTCGAGAACGAGATTCTCAGTAAGATCGATGCGGAGAACAGCGTTATCGCCACGGGCGGTTCCGCCGTGTACTCCGATGAGGCCATGAAGCATCTGGCCGAGATCGGCACGGTTGTGTACCTCAAGATCTCCTACGACCAGCTGGTGCATCGCCTGAGCGACCTGCAGGAGCGCGGCGTTGTTCTGAAGGGCGGCATCGGCATGAGCTTGAAGGAGCTTTATGACGAGCGCCTGCCGCTGTATGAGCAGTATGCTGGCATCACGGTGGATGTGAACGACCTGTCCATCACCGCTGCGGCTCGCAAGGTTGCAGATGCGCTTGCTCATGAAGGCGTGAAGTAATGTTTCACGTGAAACATTAGGATGTTGAAAGGCCACCGAAAGGTGGCCTTTCTTGTGCATGCAGTAAGTTAAGCAGTTGAACATTGCTGCCGCTGCAGGGCTCGGAAAACCATGATATGCGGTTCGGTGGCGAAGCCCTTTATGGTGCTTGGCTAGCTACGGGCATCGATGCGTTTCAGCTTGGAGGAGGAAACCGAACGGCGCTTTGTGGCGTTTACGAGGCGATGAAGGCCGTCGGATAGATGGAATGACGTTACTGCTGCGGTTTTGGTGGTAGCCGGATTGGGATTTACTGCAGAGGCTTGGGGTGTGTAGGGGATTTAACAACGCTAGAGTTCCAAGCAAGGTGATAGCGTTTGGGATAGGGTTATACACCATTCATTGAACCCGGGTATAGAATCCTCGACTAAGCTTTTATCGCGCTTTGACCTTGGTTTTGCTGGTAAAGAGCGGTCATAGTTGGATTGCGGGCTCTCCCCTTTGCTTATAGGGGCGGCGCTTAAAGATTACGCGGCAAGTCCGCGTTAAATGATCTCGCAGAAACAAATAAGGCTCCGATGTTTCACGTGAAACATCGGAGCCAGCATGAGGGGCAGGCAGTTGCTATGCGGTGGCGAAACCTTGTGCAGCTGCTGCGCGGTCCTCCTGGGCGGTCTTGGCGCCCAGGCGATCAGTAAGGGAGTCGATCGGCGGCACATCGTCATGATTCTCGTGCGGAACCATGTCCTCTTCCTTGCCGCCTGCGTCGTTCAGACGCTTGAAGAAGTCTTTCGTTTCACGGACAACCACACCGGAGAGAACGATCAAGGCGATCATGTTCGGCACGGCCATGCATGCGTTGAAGATGTCGGCGATGGTCCAAACGGCGGAAACGGTCATGTAAGGGCCGATGAACACAGCGGCGATGTAGAGCCAGCGGTAAACCTTCACGGCCTTCATGCTGCCGTTGCTGAAGTACTCAAGGCAACGCTCGCCGTAGTAGTCCCAACCAAGGATGGTGGTGAAGCCGAACAGAGCCAGGCACGCCATGAGCACGAAGGACACGACGGTGGGAGGAATGAACGGCAGGCCAGCCTGGAAAGCGGCGGTGGTGACGGAAGCGCCCTCAAGGTCGGGGATCAGGTAAGCGCCGGTCATGACCAAGGTAAGGCCGGTCATGGTGCAGACCACGATGGTGTCGAGGAACGTACCGGTCATGGAAACGAGACCCTGACGCACAGGTTCCTTCGTCTGAGCGGCGGCAGCGGCGATAGGAGCGGAACCGAGACCAGCCTCGTTGGAGAAGATACCGCGGGCGATACCCTTCTGCATGGCGATGAAGATGGCGCCGAGCATACCGCCGGCAGCAGCATCAAGGCCGAAGGCGGAACGGAAGATGACCACGAACGCACCGGGGATCTTGTCCAGGTTGGTCAGCAGCAGGATTAGGGAGAAGCCGACGTAGAGCACGACCATAACGGGGATGACGCGCTCGGAGACGCTGGCGATGCGCTTGATGCCGCCGATGACCACCAGGCCGACCAGCACGGCAACCACGATGCCGCCGATGACGGTGGCGATGGAGTAATCCATGCCAAGGATGCTGATGGTGAAGGACTTCTCGGGATCGAAGAAGTTCGTGATGGCGGTGTTGATGGAGTTCACCTGGGTGAAAGTACCGATGCCGAACAGGCCGACGCACATGCCGAAGAAGGCGAAGATCTTGGCCAGCCAACGCCAGCTGATCTTGGGCAGACGCTTGCCCATGCCGCGCTCGATGTAATAGAACGGGCCGCCCAGCACGTGGCCGGTGCTCTCGTCGATGCTGCGGAACTTGACGGCAAGCAGGCCCTCGGAGTACTTCGTGGCCATGCCGAACAGCGCTGCCAGCCACATCCAGAACATGGCACCAGGGCCGCCGACCACGATAGCGGTTGCAACGCCCACGATGTTACCAGTACCGATGGTTGCTGAAAGCGCGGTGCACAGCGCGCCGAAGCTGGTCACTTCGCCGGAGCCGCCTTTTTCGTTCTTGACCATGTAACGCAATGCGCGCGGCAGTTGACGGAACTGCAAACCGCCCAAGCGCACCGTCAGCAGGATGCCTCCGAACAGGATGAGCACCATCAACGGGACGCCCCATACAAAGTCGTCAATAGCGGTGATCACGTTGTTGACGACGTCGAAAAACCCTTCCACAACTCACTCCTAACTAAAACTCTGAACCGATACAACCTCTGCGAGACCCTGAGGATGCACGGAAAGAGAGCTCAGCGAAAGCTTTAGGGCGATTCTGGGATATGAAATTAAAGGGAAAGGGAAAAGTTTTGGTGAACGCCGAGTTTGAGTTTCGTTCACGTTTGCGACAAGTCACTGACTTTTCTCTGTCCTTTTGCCTGAGAGTTTCAGCGAAACGGTTCGCCACTGCAGCTTGTTGAAGCTGTTTGCGGTTAGGTCTTGCGGCCTGCGTTTCACCTTGCCCCTTCGGCACCCATGGTTGGGATTCTCCAGAGGCCCCTGCTTGCCCTGTTTCTTGCGATCCAGAACATATCAACGGGGTGACGCTATGAAATTGTGGCATGAACTTTAACAGTGGGGTAACGGCTTGTAAACACCCTAATATTTCGAACGTGTAACTTTTTGGGCAAGTGGACAAAAAGGGACTGGAATGAGACAGAACGGTATTTAAGGCCGGGATGTGGGATGAACGCCGAGGAGATTCTAGTGCAAGAAAGATTGAACACAATGTTGTACAAATACCGTTGCACATGGCTTCTTGCGAAGGTGTCGGCTTGTTTGTCGAGGTGGATGTTTCTTTCTGATAAGGGTTGCACCTTCGTTTTAGGGAGCGCGCCTTGTTAACATGGTTTCGACCTGAGAGGGGCGAATGATTGCTGCATCTGCTCTCACAACAAGCGGGTTCAAGCCCGGGCTATTCAATGCGAAGGGCTGCTTTAAGAGAGCTTCGTCTCCTTGTGAGCAGGACTGCCCGCCCCTGCTTCTCAAGGGGGGCAGAACCCGGCGGATGCTGTTGTAATCGCTTTGCTCAATATCATGTTGCGCTATGAAAGGGTAAGGATGAAGTTCACGGTTGTGGCGGTTGGAAAACTGAAGGAACGTTTCTGGGTGGATGCCTGTGCGGAATATCTGAAGCGTCTGCAGCCGTACGCAAAGACCCAGGTGCGCGAGATTGCGGATATCGATCCTCGCAAAGCCGGCGGCGTTGATGGCGCACGTGACAAGGAAGGCGCCGCGATCTGCACTGAGCTGGAGAAACTTGGCGCGGATACGCATGTGGTGTTGCTGGCCATCGACGGTAAAGAGCGCTCGAGCGAGGGACTGTCGAAGCGCCTGGACAACCTCATGTTGCAAGGGAAGAGTAACTTCGCGTTCGTCATCGGCGGATCCGACGGCGTGAGCGACGAAGTGCGCCAGCGCGCAAACGAGCTCCTCTCGTTCGGCCCCATCACGCTCCCCCACAACCTTGCGCGCGTAGTGTTGCTGGAACAACTCTACCGCACGCAAAAGATATCCCACGGGGAGCCGTACCACAAATAACGTTGTACGGTCGGACACTTGGGGACGTGTCGTTAAGTGTCCGATTTTAGGGGCGAATGCGTGGTTTCGCGCTGGCTGAACAGTGACTTTGCGTGATTATCGTTGCTTTGCCAGCATCCTTGATCACATCGATGACCGCTCGGGGGACGTGCCGATATCTGCTCCCGTTTTCCCTCGGCCGCCATGCGTAGGACACTTGGGGACGTAGCATTAACTGTCCGGGTTTTGTCGGCGTATCGCGCGTGGCGAGGCGTTTGCCCGCATCTCCCAAGCTTCTTATACTGTTTTGGAACGAATATGCCCGCTAAGGAGGCGCTTTTCATGCGGATGATCTCTTGGAACGTGAACGGCCTGCGCGCCGTTTTGAAGAAGGGCTTCGAGGATATCGTGTGCCAGTTCGATGCCGACGTTGTTGCGCTGCAGGAAACGAAGCTGCAGGCTGGCCAGGCAACGCTGGATTTGCCGCAATATCGCGAGTTTTGGAGCTATGCGGAGAAGAAGGGCTATTCCGGCACGGCGGTTTTCACGAAGGAAGAGCCGCTGCAAGTGCTTCATGGCTTGGGCTTTCCCTACTTGGATACCGAAGGACGCATCGTGGCGTGCGAGTTTCCCGAGTATTGGTTCGTGTGCGTCTACACGCCGAACGCGCAAAACGAGCTGGCGCGTATCGACCATCGCATGGAATGGGATGACGCGTTCCGCGACTTTTGCAAGGGCCTGGAAGAGGGTGTGCTCCCAGCAGGCGTTCCGGTGGAGCGTGCAGGCGCCGACGGCAACGTGGTGCTGCGTCCGGAGGCAGGCCGTGGCGAGGGCAAAAACGGCGCGGATGTGATTCCGGAATCGGTTCCCATGGGAGACGGCCACTTGCCCACGCAATGGCTTCCGTTGACGCAACCTGGCGAGTCGGCGCAGCCGAAACCCGTGATCATGTGCGGCGATTTCAATGTGGCGCACAACGAGATCGACCTGAAGAACCCCGGCCCCAACCGCGGAAACGCCGGCTTTTCCGATGAGGAACGCGAGAAGTTCACCAAGCTGCTCGACGCCGGGTTCACCGACACCTTCCGCAGCACGCACCCCGACCTTGCCGGCGCGTACTCTTGGTGGAGCTACCGTTTCAACGCGCGAAAGAACAACGCAGGGTGGCGAATCGACTATTTCCTGGTCAGTGACGCCTTGGCACCGCGCATCGAAGCCGCCAGCATCTACAACGAGGTGTTCGGCAGCGACCATTGCCCCGTCGGCCTCGAACTCGATCTGGGTTAGTCCCGACGCTATGTCCCCGATGTGTCTGGGATGGGGTTGGCGAAGCTGCTGGTGGCGCGTGGTATCATGCTAGGGTTCGAAACGAGAGGTTGCAGCGGCTGGAAGCCAAGCTGCCGGACCTGTATTCAGCACTGCTAGAAGGAAATCAACCATATGGATACTGCAAAGATCGAAGCCGGCGTTCGCATGATTTTGGAGGGCGTGGGCGAGAATCCCGACCGCGAGGGTCTGAAGGAGACGCCTGCCCGCGTTGCCCGTATGTACGAAGAGGTGTTTGCCGGCCTGACGGAGGACCCTGCCGTGCATTTCGCCACCACGTTCGACGAGCACTGCAGCGAAATGGTGCTTGTGCGCGACATCTACTTCTACTCCATGTGCGAGCATCATCTGGTGCCGTTCTTCGGCAAGGCCCATATCGCCTACATCCCGGCGGCCGACGGCCGTGTGTGCGGTTTGTCGAAGCTGGCGCGCCTGGTCGAAGTGTATGCGAAGCGTCCGCAGGTGCAGGAGCGTCTGACCTCTCAGATCGCCGACACCCTGGTCGAGCAGCTGAACCCGCAGGGCGTTGTGGTGGTGCTGGAGGCCGAGCATATGTGCATGAGCATGCGCGGCGTGAAGAAGCCCGGCAGCCATACCGTCACCAGCGCGGTGCGCGGCGTGTTCGCCGGCAGCACTGATGCGGCCCGCGCTTCGCGTTCCGAGGCCATGTCGCTCATCCTGCGCGAAACCCGATAACGCAAAGGCTTGGTTATGGAAGCCGTTGCCGACGTGTGTCAACAGCTGTTCGGCATCGCCCCGGGGGCTATGCTGCTGGTGTGCCTGCTCGTGTTCCTGGCGGGATACGTCGACGCCATTGCGGGCGGCGGCGGGCTGATCTCGCTGCCCGCCTATATGATCGCCGGCCTGCCCACGCATGCCGCCATCGCCACGAACAAGATGAGCTCGACCATGGGTACCACCATCGCCACCTGGCATTATGCGAAATCGGGCTACATCCAGTGGAAGCTGGCGGGCGTTTGCGTGGTGCTTGCCGTAGCCGGATCGACCATCGGGTCGAATCTGGTGCTCATCACCAGCGACGCGTTCCTACGCGTGTTCCTGCTGGCTGTGCTGCCGATCACGGCCATCTACGTGATGAGGTCGAAGAGTTTCGGCAAACAGGACAAAGAGCCGCTTTCGCCGAAACGCACTGCCGTGCTTTGCGCTCTGGTGGCGTTTTGCGTGGGCATATACGATGGCTTCTACGGTCCTGGAACGGGCACGTTCCTGATGCTGTTGCTCACCGGCGTGGCCCATCTGAAGCTCAAATCCGCTGCCGGCATCACGAAAGCCATCAACCTTACCACCAACGTCACGGCGCTGGTGGTGTTCCTTCTGCATGGCCAGGTGCTGCTGGTGCTCGGCTTGGTGGCGGGCGCTTTCAACATCGTGGGCAACTATCTAGGTTCCCACAGCTTTTCGAAGAACGGCGGTGCGGTCGCCCGACCCATCACCATCGTCGTCCTGGTCATCTTCTTCGCGAAGGTTATTTGGGATTTCGTCGCCTAAGCCGTGGGGCAGCCTGCCGCTGGCTGCGGATGTTTCACGTGAAACATCACCCGGAAATACAAGGTGCACGACAATCGGGTACTATGGATACATACTGAAACGAGCGCGTCGGTCGCGCGGGTGAAAGGATTCGAACATGAAGTGCGTTATCAGCGTTCTTGGCAAGGATCGTAGCGGTATCGTCGCAGCTGTTTCGGTTGCGCTGGCCGAATGCGGTGCCAACATCGACGACATCAGCCAGACCATCCTGGGCGACATGTTCTCCATGACCATGTTGACCACGCTGGACACCGAGAAGGCCGACTTCAACGCCGTGCAGGAGAAGCTTGAGGGCGTCGCCTCCGAACTGGGCGTGCAGATCACCATCCAGCGCGAGGACGTTTTCCAGTTCATGTACAAGATCTAGCTTTCAAGCCGGATTGCGCCGCCTGTGAGAAAGGGTGGAGCGTCCAAGAACGTCCGCCGCTGTATTCAGCCTGGGGAAAGCTCGATTCGCGCACAGCGTTTTGCGCTGCTGGTGGAGAAATGGAGCAGACCTTGGACCTTGAACGGTTTGAAAGCTTGGCGGGCGTTCGGTAACGTTATTGCGATCTTGGGCATGTGCCGGACTGCGCGCATATAAGCCGCCGAACGACGGCCCGGAGTCGGAGACTCCGGGCCTTTTTGCGCACCGCTATAATAGGAAACCGTGACCCATCAGACGATCAGGGAGAAGTCGAATGACCCGAATCTATTCGTACACCCAGCCGCTCGATGCCGATATCGTCGACGCGTTCTGCCTCATGCAGAAGGGCTTCACCGATCAATTCGTGTATTACCGCAAGGATCGTCCTACCCGCTTCATGGGCCTGGGGCGTTGCATCGCGCTGCCGACTCTGGACGAGGCCGAGTGCGAGCTGACGGGGCCGGCCGTTGAGCAGCCGGTGTTCTTTTCATTCAACCGATTCGACGCGCACAACCCTGCACCGGCCGATGAGCTGTTCCAGTCGTTCCCCAACCTGCACTTCATGCTGCCCGAGGTAGTGCTTATCGAGAACGAGGACGGCGCTTTCCTGCAGGTGAACTCCCTCGGCCCGGTGTACGCCGGCCGCGTCGAGCGCTTCGTGCGCCTTGCTCTGACGGCGCCGCATCGCACGCGACGCACCGTTTCGTACCAGCTGGAGCTCGATTCGCGTTCTGCTTGGGAGCAGGCGGTGGGAAGCGGGCTTGACGCCATCAAGGGCGGCCGCGTGGAGAAGGTGGTGCTCTCGCGCCGTCTGAAGCTGCGCGCCGATGAGCCGTTCTCCTCGAAGGACCTGCTGGTGAATCTGATCGACGGCACTGCGCACGGAACCGTGCTGCTGTACCGATATGCCGACGTGTTCTTCTGTGGCTGCACTCCCGAGCTGCTGGTGCGGAAATCGGGTTGCGAGTTGGAAAGCATGTGCTTGGCCGGAACATGCCCGGCATCGCCCGATACCGCTGAGAACGAGCGTCTTGCACAAGGTTTGCTGAACGACGCGAAGAACCGCGCCGAGCATGACTACGTCGTGCGCTTCATCCGAGATGTGCTGGGCCGCACGTGCTATGCGGTCGATGTCCCGAAGCAGCCGACCATCATGCCGTTGACGCGTATCCAGCATCTGATGACGCCCGCGCACGCAAAACTGCTCGAAGGCGTCGACCTGTGGTCGATGATGGGCGATCTACATCCCACGCCCGCGGTTTCGGGCACGCCGGTCGGCGAGGCGAAAATGCTCATCCGGCAGATCGAGGCCTATAACCGCGGTTTCTTCGCCGGCGCCTGCGGCTACGTGGATGCTGCGGGAGACGGCGAGTTCAGCGTGGCGCTGCGTACCGGCGTGTTCGACGGCGAGATCGGCTACGTGTACGCCGGTTGCGGCATCGTTGACGGCAGCCGTGCGGCCGACGAGTACGACGAGATCGCGCTGAAGCTGAAAACCGTGCTCTCGGCCTTCGACGGCGAAGCCGGCGCCGCTTCGTCCCACGCCGCGCAAATCAGCTCGCAAAACGCAACGCAAACCGCAGGCCAAACCAACTCGCAAGCCGCGTCGCCGGCTGACCTGCGGGAGAGCACTCAGGTTGCGGGTCAAACCGCAATGCAAACCGCAGGTCAAACCAGCACGCAAACCACGACCGCAGGGAAAGGGGAAGCTCGATGACCGTCGCCGATCCGCGCGCAACCGCGCGCTTCCTGGGAGCGTTCTTCGACGAGCTTGCGAAATGGGGCGTGGAAAACGTGGTGATCAGCCCCGGGTCGCGCTCCACCCCGCTGTCCATGACTGCCTACGAGCTATCTTGCCTCGCCCCGCAGCGGATGAGTACATATGTGGACATCGATGAGCGCGGCGCTGCCTTCCTGGCATTGGGCATGGCGAAGGCGTCCGGTCGTCCGGCGGCGCTGGTGTGCTCGTCGGGCACGGCCATCGCCAACTACTATCCGGCCATCCTCGAGGCGGAGTCATCGCGCGTGCCTCTTATCGTGCTGACGGCCGATCGCCCGCCGCAGCTGCAGGGGCTGGGCGCCCCGCAAACCTGCGACCAATCGCACGCTTACGGTACGCACGTGCGCGCCTATCGCGGTATGCCCTTGCCTGCAGATGATGAAGGCTCGCTGCGCTTCGCCCGCCAAGCCGCTCGTGAGGCGTGCATCGCCGCGCTCGGGTCGTGCGAGCTTCCGCAAAACCAGGGGGCGCAAAACTCCTCGACGGCACCCGCGGCTGCGGCTGCCTGCGCGCCCCAGCGCCTTGCCGGAGCCTGCTTCGGCGGTCCGGTGCACCTGAACTTCCCGTTCGACGAGCCGCTCAAGCCCGATGTGACGCTGCCCGACCTGTTCGACGCCGGCATCCCCTGCGCCGAGGCCGCTGCGGCTGGCGAAACCCCCGGGGCAAAATCCGCCCGCAAACCGCTGCTTCCTGTGGGCATAGCGCACGTGCACGGGGGCATGGAAGGCGTTGCGGCGGCGCAGCTTGCCCGCGAGCTGCTGGCCAACAGCGTGCTGCTTCTGGCGGGCGAAGGCTCCTGCGCCACGCACGAGGAGGCGCAGCGCGTGCTGGCCTTTGCGCGCACCTTCGCCATCCCCGTGCTCGCCGACCCGCTCTCGGGACTGCGGTCCTTTGACGACCCGCTGGTGATCGGCAACTACGACAGCGTGTTTCAGCCTGGCGGCATCTCGCCCGACGATAGCCTGAACCCGCAGGTCATCGTGCGTTTCGGTCGCTACCCTGTGTCGAAGCGCGCAACGCAGTGGGCCCGTGCGCGCGAGAACGCCGGCGTGCTGCAGGTTGTGGTCGACCCCTTGGAAACGCGTGATATCAACGCCGCCACCACGGTGTTCGTCCGCACGAAGCCCGCCGATTTCACGCAAAGCATGCTGCGCGCGCTGCGCATGGAGGACGGCCCCGCTGCGGCGGGCGCCAACGACTTGTCGTTCGCTAGCGCCTGGCAGCAGGTGGAGGAGGCCGCCGCAAAGCGCATAGCCGCGGTGGATGCCGGCGAAGAACCCGGTGCCGACGGCTTCGAGGGCACCTACGTCCGTCGCGTGCTGGAGCTTGCCCCCGAAGGCTCGTGCCTGTTCGCGGCGAACTCCATGAGCGTGCGCGCCGTGGACACCTTCTATCTGAAGGGCGGCAAGCAGCTGACCGTGTTGGCGAACCGGGGCCTGAACGGTATCGACGGCACGGTTTCCACGGCCATCGGCGCCTCGCGCTGCTTCAACCGCACCACGCTGATCACGGGCGACCTGACCATGCAGCACGACCTAAACGCCCTGGCGCTGCAGCGTGAGCTGCGCGTACAGCGGCAGCTCGCCGACACCGCAAGTAGCGCGAACCGCGCGCCGGAGCAGGCCGCCAAGCGTAATAGCCGCGAAACAAACGGCGGCGAGCAGGGCATTACCATCGTGCTGCTGAACAACAACGGCGGGGCAATATTCGACATGCTGCCGCAGAAGTCGCAGGAAGCGTATTTCGAGCGCCTGTTCCTCACGCCTCAGGACGTGGACTTCCAGGCCGCGGTCGCCGCATTCGGCGTGCCCTACAGCAAAACGGCCACCTTGGCCGAGTTCGACCGGGCGTATCGAGCATCGCTGGATGTTCCGGGCATCAGCTTCATCGAGGTGCCCGTGCCCCTGCAGGGCCTACGCGAGCGTTACGCCAAGTATTGGTAGGCGCTCGACGCGCAAGTATCGCCGCAAAGCCGGGGTTTTGCGCCCTAGCTTTGCCGGCACGCTGTGTTGTACGCAGCACATACAACAACAAAACGCTAAGGGATCGAGGAGGCGCTCATGGAAATGATGAACGAGCAGTCGGAAACCGCCTGCTTCGACGTTGATGGAGTCCGATATCGTTACCTGTTCATGAAGGAGGAAAATCGCGCCCGCGGCCGTCGCCGCACCCCGGTGCTGTTCGTGCACGGATTCGCGCAAAACGCGATGTCCTGGTTCCCTGCCAGCCGCAGCATCTTCCTTGAGCGCGACGTATACGGCATCGATCTCGTCGGCCACGGCGGGTCGTCGGTCCCGTTCCAGCCTGCGCCGTACAGCTTGCCCGCAATGGGCGAGGCTCTCCTTGCCCTTATCAAGCTGATCCCCGGAAAACCCCTGGTCGTAGGCTACTCGATGGGTGGGCGCGTGGCGCTTTCCGCGCTGCTTGAGGTCGGCCCCGCGGCTTTCGCCAAGCAAACGAGCGGTCTGCTGCTCGAAAGCGTGGGCATGGGGCCGAAAACGCAGGCGGAGCGCGATGCCGCCATCGAACGCGATGCCGATATGGCGCGCCGTCTGCGCGAGATGCCGCTGAAGGACTTCATGACCTACTGGGAGAACCTGCCGCTGTTCGAATCGCAGAAGGCGCTGCCGAAGAAGGTTCGCGCCGCGGTGCGCGCCAACAGGCTTGCCAACGACCCCGAGGCGCTGGCGAAGTGCATGGAATGCGCAGGTCAGCACCGCATGCCATCGTATCGCGAGACCACAACGGCGCTGCGCGACCTCGGCCTGCGCGGCTACCCGGCCCTCTATTTAGCAGGCGAAAAGGACGTGAAATACAGCAAGCTTGCCACTAGTTTGCACGAGGAGGGCATCGTGAGGACGCGCATCGCGCCGAAGGTGGGGCACAACGTGCACTTGGAGGCCCCCGAGGTTTTCGCGGCCTGCGTGCACAGCGTGGCAACGCGCTAGCAGGGCGTTTGCGGCCCGCGTGCGCAGTCTGGCACCCTCGGTTCGCCTGGGTCTGCCTCCTGCGCTGCGCGACGGCGAATCCGCGCCTCCGCGGTCTTATTCGTCAGCCCCCTCTCAACAGTTTGGACGGCGCTTGGCGCAACCTCCTTCCGAGGTGCTCGCGGCAAGCGCCCGTTTCGTCCCCTTCGTTTCGCACGCCGTTTCCATGCATTGCCGATCAACCTCCTGACGTGGTGCGACTTTGCTACAATGCACTCACTGGAAACAAGAACGCACAAAAGCTCGAATCAATTCGAAACAGGGGCTCACCGGCTATGGACGACAAAACGCAAGGTACCGAGCAGCACGATCAGCTACCCGATATGTCGAGGGACGAACTGGACGCGGAAATAGGCCGCTTGCTCGGCGTCTACCCTATTGTGCGCTTCCTTGATGAGACGGACATCGAGGAAGAGGAGTCCTGCCTGCTGTACGGCAACGCATGCGTTTGCATGCGCGGGGTGTGCAAGGACATCCTGCGCAACGGAGGCTCCCGAACGCATAGGGTGCTCATGGGCGATCAGGTCCATCGCGCATCGGCCCGGTACCTGAACGTCGACGGCAAGCCGGGCGTGCTCATGTGCGCTCAGCCTGTCGACGCGGTCGCCGGCGGCATGCTTTCCGAGGAGCTGCTCTATCACGATGCGCTGTCGGGCGCTTACAACCGGCGCTTCTACGAGGACAACCTGCGCAATCAACATGTGTTCGCCGGCGTGGCGGTTTTGGACCTAGACGATTTCAAGCTGGTCAACGACACGCTGGGACATCACGCGGGCGATGTCGCCATCAAAACGGCCGTAAGCGTGCTCAGGAGCTGCATCCGGTCGACCGATATGCTTGTGCGCTACGGCGGTGACGAGTTCGTGCTGGTCATCCCCGGTATCTCCGCCGACGTCTTCGCGCGCAAGCTGCACGATATGGGCGACAAGCTCGCCGAAACGCCCGTTCCCGGGTACGAGAGCATCAACCTCACCGTCAGCATCGGCGGCGTGCTGTCCGAGGGGCGCACCGTCGAGGAGGCGGTACGCCAGGCGGACGGCCTCATGTACAAGGCGAAGGGCCGCAAGAACTTCGTCATCACCGATTCCGACGACCTTGACCCCTTCGAGTTCCACAAACCGTTGCTGCTGGTGGTGGACGATTCCGAGATGAACCGCGCCATTTTGAGCGAGATGCTCAAGGACCAGTACGAGATCCTCGAGGCGGATTGCGGCGAAGCGGGTATCGCGTGCTTGGAGCAGCACGGAAGCGGCATCTCCATCGTGCTGCTCGACATCGTCATGCCCGGCGCCGACGGCTTCGACGTGCTTTCCTGCATGTCGCGCAACGGTTGGATCGACGACATCCCCGTTATCATGATTTCCAGCGATGATTCCGACGACTCGGTGCTGCGCGCCTATGAGCTGGGCGCTTCCGACTACATCAGCCGCCCCTTCGATAAGCGCATCGTGCGCCAGCGCGTCAGCAACATCATGCGCCTGTACATCAAGCAGCGGCGTCTTTCCACCATGCTCGCGCAGCAGTTCTACGAGCACGAGCGCGAAAGCCGCATGCTCGTCGACATCATGGGCGGCGCCATGGAGCTGCGCAACGGCGAAAGCGGGCCGCACGTGCAGCATGTGCGCAAACTCACCGAGATGATGCTGGAGCACCTGATTCGCAAAACGGACCGCTATCACATCACCTCAAGCGACCGCGCTACCATCGCCGCCGCCTCAACGTTGCACGACCTGGGGAAACTGGCCATTCCCGATAGCATCTTGAACAAGCCGGGCAGGTTGACGCCCGAGGAGTTCGAGATCATGAAGACCCATACCACCATCGGCGCCGACATGCTCGAGGACATGGTGCAGTACCGCGACAGCGCCCTGGTGCGCGCGGCGCGCGACATCTGCCGCTGGCATCACGAGCGCTACGACGGCGGCGGATACCCCGACGGGCTGAAGGGCGAGGAAATCCCTATATCGGCGCAGGTCGTCTCGTTGGTCGACGTCTACGACGCCCTGACCAGCGACCGCGTGTACAAAAAGGCCTTTTCGCACGAGAAGGCCATGCACATGATCTTGAACGGGGAATGCGGCGCGTTCAACCCGCTGCTCATCGATTGCCTCATCGATCTGCAGGATCGCATCGTCGCCGAGAAGGACGAGGAAGATCCACCCCCCCCCTATTTCAGTGAATGACACGGAACAAGATCGATGACGAGAGCAATCAGCCAAGGGAGGGCTAGGTAGGCCATGAGCGCGATTCAAGATGCATATAACCAGGTAGGAGCCGATTTCAACGACGTGTTGCGCCGTTTCACCAGCGAGACGCTCGTCGTTCGCTTCTCCGAGAAGTTCCTGGAGGACCCCAGCTTCGAGCAGCTGGGCGAAGCGCTGCAGGACGGCAACGCGGATGCCGCGTTCCTTGCCTCCCATACGCTGAAGGGCATCGCGCAGAATATGGGCTTCACCAGCCTGTACGAGCCGTCGAACGCGCTGACCGAGGAGCTGCGCGCCAAGCCCGCCGACCTCACGAGGGCAAAGGAGCTGTTCGGGCCCGTGGAGGTCGAGTACGGCAAAACGGCGGAAGCCCTGCGCGCCGCCTTGTAGCAAGCGGCGGCGCTTCGCCGCGTAACGGAATGGAACCCGCTCAGACGCTCCGTACGATGCGGATATCGTGCGGAGCGTGCTTATGTCGGGCGAATTCGCTACCATTGTTACGTACACGTAAAACTTCGCGCAAACCCTTGCGTTTTCGCGTAGCAGCGGAAGGAATCACATGAGCGATATCCAGTGGCAACCTGGAAAGCAATACCGCGAGATCGTCTACGAAACGTACGAGGGCATCGCGAAGATCACCATCAACCGCCCCGCCAGGCGCAACGCCTTCACGCCCCTGACGGTGAACGAGATGTACGACGCGTTCTCCGTTGCGCGTGACGACGCCTCCATCGGCGTTATCATCCTCACGGGCGCCAACCACGGCGGCCGTCACGAGGACGAGGCGTTCTGCAGCGGCGGCGACCAGAAAATCCGCGGCAACGGCGGCTACGTCGGCGAGGACAATATTCCCCGCCTGAACGTGCTCGACCTGCAGCGCCTGATCCGCGTGGTGCCCAAGCCCGTCATCGCCATGGTCAACGGGTACGCCATCGGCGGCGGCCACGTGCTGCATATCCTGTGCGACCTGTCCATCGCCGCGGAAACGGCGAAGTTCGGCCAGACGGGGCCGAAGGTGGGCAGCTTCGACGCCGGGTACGGCGCTGGCTACCTGGCGGCCATGGTCGGCCAGAAGAAGGCGCGCGAGATCTGGTACCTGTGCCGTCAGTACACGGCGCAGGAGGCGCTCGACATGGGCATGGTCAACAAGGTGGTGCCCTTCGAGCAGCTCGAGGAGGAGACCGTGCAGTGGGCGCGCGAGATGCTGCAGTTCAGCCCCACGGCGCTGCGCTTCATGAAGGCGTCCTTCAACGCCGCCACCGACGGCCTGGCCGGCCTGCAACAGTTCGCCGGCGACGCTACGTTGCTGTACTACACCACCGACGAGGCGAAGGAGGGTCGCGATGCGTTCAAGGAGAAGCGCAAGCCCGACTTCTCCAAGTATCCGAAGTTCCCGTAAGTCGTTTCAGCAGTTCAAGGTAAAGGTAGGCGCAGAACCCTCATGATCGGCGTATTCGAAGGCATGGTGCGGCAGAATCCGCAGCGCACGTGCTTCACGTTTGTCGATAAGGAAGGGAACGTGGAAGCGTTCTCGTATAGGGAAGCCCGCATGATGGCGGCGGGCCTGGCCAGCCTGTTGCGTCGAAGGGGCGTCGAGCCAGGCGATGCCGTGGTGATCGACCTGCCGAACAACCCGGCCTTCGTCATCATGCTGCTTGCGGCCGCCTACGGCGGGTTCTCGCTCATCACCATGAACACGCGCCTGACTGATGCCGAGAAGCAGGCGCGCCTGCTCGACCTGCAGCGCTCCCGCGCTGTGAACGTCGCCTACACCGTCGATATGTCGAACGCGGCGCACCTGCTGCAAACCGTGGCCGACGAGGCAACCGGCACCGCCGAGACGGCCTCCCACGGCCGCGGTCATGCGCAGCGCACGGCCTTCGCGGCGCGCACCAACATCGCCACGGCCGAGGCTCGCACCACCCGCGCGCTCGGCCGCGCGGGCCACGGCCGCCAGGCGGCGGCGCGCCGTCGCGAGGACGTCGCCCGCCAGGATGCCGTGGAGAGCGTCATCCATTTCGCCGAACGCGGCGCGCATGTGTTCGATCACGGCGCCGTGGCGGTGGTCATGTTCACCTCCGGCACCACCGGCCGCTCGAAGGCTGTACCTTTGACCTGGGACAACCTGTGCGGCTCGGCGGCGGTTTCGAATGCCTCGCTCAACCGCCGCGGCGAGGGGCTGTGGCAGGTGGCGCTGCCCTTGTACCACGTGGGCGGCCTGCAGATGGTCGTGCGCAGCTTCCTGAACGCGAACCCGTTCATCCTCTACGAGCGCTTCGACGCCCGCCGCGTGCTGGCAGACGCCGCCCGTCGCGGCGCCACCCATATCTCGGTGGTCGACAAGATGCTGCAGGACATGCTGGCGGCGCCGAACGCCGACCAGCTGCGCCGCTACGTGTGCATCCTGCTGGGCGGGGGCCCGCTGAACGCGCAGACGCTCGGCAGCGCCCTGGCCGCACGCGCCCGCGTGTATGCCAGCTACGGCATGACCGAGACGTCCAGCAACATCGCAAACTCCCTGGTGTTGCCCGGTTTCACGGGCGGCATGCAGCTGCTTCCCGGCTACGAGGCGCGCATCGTGGACGCCGGTCCCGACGGGTTCGGCCGCCTTGCCGTGCGCGGCCCCGGGTTGTTCTCCGGCTACCTCAACGCGCGGGCCGCCTACACGGCCGACGGGTTCTTCCTCACCGGCGACACGGCGGCGATCGCGCCCGACGGCAAGCTGTACGTCAAGGAGCGCACCGACGACATGTTCATCTCGGGCGGAGAGAACGTCTATCCCGCCGAAATCCGCGAGAAGCTGCTGCGCGTGCCCGGTGTGGCCGACGCCTACATCTTCGGCGCTCCCGACGAGAAGTGGGGCCGCCGCCCCGTCGGCTTTATCGAGCGCGATGCGGCGTACGACCTGCCCAGACCCCTGTCGGCCTCCGTCGGCGCGAGCGTCGCGGGGCAGCGCGGCCGCACCGTCTCCGACCGCATATTCGCCCAGGAGGCGGCGCGCAGCGCAGCTTCCCAGCTGTCGCGCGTGTATCAGCCGAAGCATCTGTTCGTGCTCGACGCCTTCCCGCGCACGGGCATCGGCAAGGTGGACCGCTCTGCGCTGCGCAGCCTCTACGAGCAGCGCATCGAGGTCAAGCGCGTGAACCTGTACCGCATCCGCCTGCCGTTCCGCAAGCCGTTCGCCACGGCGAAGGGGACGCTGTCGTTCCGCGAATCGCTGCTGGTGGAGGTGGTCGACCACGCCGGCCGCACGGGCCTTGGCGAGTGCGCGGCCTTCCCCACCGACTGGTATCTGCCCGAAACGCTCGACCAGGACCTGCGCATCCTGCAGGAGCAGCTCATCCCCCTGGTGCTGAACACGGTGTTCCTGCACCCCTCCGAGGCAGACGGCCTGCTGGCGGCATGCCCGGGCGCCGATGCGCTGCCCATGGCGCGCGGGGCCATCGAGCCGGCGCTGTGGGACCTGTACGGCAAGATCGTCGGACAGCCGCTGTGGCGCCTCATCGGCGGGCAGGCGCCCGAAGACGGTCGGCCCGCACCGGCGTCGGCGGGGGCTGCCGTGCCCGTGGGCTCGGTCTCCGACACGCTGGCCGCCGTGCGGCGCTGCGTTGACGACGGGTATGCGCGCGTGAAGATGAAGGTGACGCCGGGTACGGCGCCGTTTTGCGTGCAGGCGGTGCGCGAGGCGTTCCCCGACCTGGTCATATCGCTGGACGCGAACCAAAGCTTCACCGAGCGCGACCTCGACGTGCTGCGCGGGTTCGACGCGCTGGGCATCGCCTGGATCGAGGAGCCCCTTGATCCGCGCCGCCCGCCGGCCAACGGCCCGCACGACCTGTTCGCGCGCTTGGCCCAGCTGCAGCGCCGCATCCAAACGCCGGTGTGCCTGGACGAGTCCATCTTCACCGCAAGCGATCTGGCGAAGGCGCTCAAGCACCAGGAGCTGAAGTGCTACGCGCTCAAGATCGGGAAATTCGGCGGCATCCAGCCCGCGCTGCAGTTCGTTCGTATGGCGAACGCGCGCGGTATGAGCGTGTGGATGGGCGGCATGTACGACACCGGCATCTCGCGGCGCATGCATTCCGCGTTCCAGATGCTGCCCGGCGTGGTCGACGCGGGCGACATCGGCGCCACCTCGCGCTATTTCGACGTCGACGTCACCGATCCGCCGTACACGGTGGAGCGCGGGACGGTCACGCTCGAGCGCCGGGGCCATGAGCACGGCTTGGGCTGCGCGCTCGATCGCTCCGCCTTGTCGCGCGTGCTCATCGACCAGCAAACCTTCGAATAGCAGGCGCCGCCCCCTGGCGGCGTCTTTCAAAACCGCGCATACACCCCAGGCATTATTCATTTGCATCGGAAAATATCCTTTACGAATCCTTTATATAGCCTCGTGTGGGGTATAGTGGTGAGAACTATTTACTCTGACGAGGAGGGTTCGATGAACAACGCTAACGAAGCGGCAGGCGCTTCTATGGCCGCTTCCGGCACGGTGGCAACCGGGTCCGGCGCGCTGCATGATATGGAACATCACGGCAAGCTGGGCATTTTCCGTCTAGTGGCGTCGGTCATCACGCTGATCCTCGGCGCCGGCGTGTTCACGCTGTCCGGCGATCAGGCGGCCCATGGCGCCAGCGGTGCCGCTATCCTCACGGCTTGGGGCATCTCGGCTGTGGGCGTGCTGTGCCTGGTTATGACGTTTTTCGCGCTGTCGCGCCTTAAGCCCCAGCTCAAGGGCGGCATCTACAGCTATGCTGCCGCCGGATTCGGCGACTTCCTGGGCTTCAACAGCGCCTGGGGTTACTGGATCTCGGCCATCCTGTGCACCGTCAGCTTCTCCGCGCTCCTGTGCGGCGCCCTGTCGTACTTCTTCCCCGTCTTCGGCACGGGCAACAACCTGGCCTCCGTCATCGCGGCCAGCTGCATCATCTGGTTCTACGCGTTTTTGGTCAGCCGCGGCGTGAAGGAGGCTGCGGGCGTCAACCTGATCATCACCATCAGCAAGTTCGTCCCCATCTTCGTCGCGCTTACCGCCATCATCTTCTTCCAGAAGTTCGACGTGAACATCTTCATGGAGAACATGGCGCACGGCTCGATGGAGGGCATGACGTTCTTCGAGCAGGTCAGCGGCACCATGATGGTCACCATCTGGGTGTTCCTCGGCATCGAGGGCGCTGTTGCCATCTCCGGCCGCGCCAAGAAGGACAGCGACGTGGGCAAGGCCACCGTCATCGCCTTCGTCTGCGTGCTCACCATCTATCTGCTGGTCTCCACCTTGTCCATGGGCGTCATGCCGCTCTCCGAGCTGTCCGAGCTGTCCAACCCGGCCCTTGCCGGCGTCATGGAGCGCGCCGTCGGCCCGTGGGGCGCCACGCTCATCAACGGCGGTGTGGTCCTGTCCCTGGTGGGCGCCATGCTCGGCTACACCGTGCTCTCCGCCGAGTGCCCCTACGAGGCGGCGGCTCAGGGTGGTTTCGTGAAGGCGTTCGCCCGTGTGAACAAGAAGGGCGCGCCCATCGTCACGCTGGTCGTCACGAACCTGATCATCGAGGTGTTCCTCGTCATCATGCTGTTCTCGGAGAGCACGTACCAGTTCTTCTACGCGCTGTCCGCCGGCATGATCTTGCTGCCGTACCTGCTTTCGGCCGCGTATTTCGCGAAGGTCGCCTTTACCGAGGCCGATTCCTTCAAAGGTAAGCTGGGCGCTCCCGTGCCCGTTTGGCGCGTGTTCGCCGTCCTCGGCGTCATCTACAGCGTGTTCCTTGCATGGGCAAGCGGCGCCGTCGGCGTTACACTCATGTCTATCCTGTATGCTCCTGGCATCTTGCTATATATCAAGGGCAAGAAGGAGCGTAGCCAGCCGTTCTTGGACAACACGCTCGATCGCGTGGTGGCCGCCGTCATCCTCATTGCGGCCATCGTGTCGATCGGCCTGCTGGTCACGGGAACGGTTTCCATTTAGCGCAAGCCGCATGGTATAGGTAGGAATCGGAAGAGGGATAAGACAGTGGAACTGCTTGAAGAGCGCATCAGGCGCGACGGTGTGGTGAAGTCGGAAGGCGTTCTGAAGGTGGACGGTTTTCTGAACCACCAGATGGACATCAACCTGTTCAACGAGATGGGCAAGGAGCTCAAGCGCCTGTTCGCCGACGCGCCCATCAACAAGATCCTCACCATCGAGGCGTCGGGCATCGGCATCGCCGCCGTGGTGGCACAGCATTTCAACGTGCCGGTGGTGTTCGCGAAGAAGAGCCAGTCCATCAACCTTGACGGAGACGTGTACTCGACGAAGATCCAGTCGTTCACGCACCAGCGCATCTACGACGTTATCGTGTCGAAGAAGTTCCTGAGCGCCGACGACCATGTGCTGCTCATCGACGACTTCCTGGCCAACGGCTGCGCCCTGAACGGCCTTATCGACCTGGTCGAGGAAGCGGGCGCCACGGTCGAGGGCATCGGCATCGCCGTGGAGAAGGGCTTCCAGCCCGGTGGCGACGACCTGCGCCGTCGCGGCTATCACCTGGAGTCGCTGGCCATCGTGCAGTCCATGAACCCCGAAACCGGTGAGATCGAATTCCGTCGATGAACTTGCATATGAAGCCCTTCGATCACGACGAGCTGCTCAAGCTTGACGGCGACGTCCCGTTCGTCCGTTCCGTGCCGTACGGCATCCAGCATACCCGGGATATGGAGGTCAATGCCGCGGCTTCCCCGGAACCGCAGGACGGCTCCGAAAAGTAACGGTTCCGTAAAACGCGGCCTAACTTTTGGATATAGCGTAAAGGAACCCCGTGTATGCGTGTTCGCATGCCAAAATAGAAGAGCTACCTGATTAGCAAGCCTCCGGCGCGCCGGAGGGCTGGGAGGCGGGCCAAGTGCCCGCTTCTTTGATATGCACCCGACATAAGGAGACCCGCTTTTATGCACATAGGCTTAAGCCTGATTCTTGTCGTTTTGTTCTTGGCCATGAACGCGTTTTTCGTTATCGCCGAATTCGCTTTGGTGCGCGTTCGAAAGTCTCAGCTCGAGCTGGCCGTCGAGCAAGGCAAGAAGGGTGCGAAAAGCGCCATGCACATTGCCGAGAACGTTAACCAGTATCTGTCCGCCTGTCAGCTGGGCATCACGTTGGCGTCGCTGGCATTGGGCTGGTTGGGCGAGCCCGCGTTCTCCGCTCTCATCCGCCCGCTGTTCGAGATGCTGCATCTGCCTGAGGCCTTGGTCAGCGTGGTGGCCGTGGCCATCGGCTACTTCATCATGACCACGCTGCACGTGGTGGTGGGCGAGCTCATCCCCAAGTCGTTCGCCATCTTCGCCACCGAGCGCTACGCGCTGTTCACGGCCGGCCCGCTTATGGCGTTCTACAAGATCACCTATCCCATCATGATCCTGTTCAACGGCATCACCAACGGCGTGGTGCGCATGACCGGCCACGACCCGGCCAACGAGCGCGAGGTGTACACGGGCGATGAGATCAAGCTGCTCATCGACGAGTCCACGGAAAGCGGCCTGATCGACCCCGAGCAGAACGAGTTCGTGGACAACATCTTCGACCTGGGCGACAAGGACGCCGAGGCCATCATGACCCCGCGAACCGATCTGGTGTGCATCGACCTCGAGGACTCCCTGGAGGAGAACATGGCGCTGGTCACGCGTTACAAGTACACGCGCTACCCCGTGTGCCGCGAGACCAAGGACCGCATCGTGGGCTTCGTGCACGTGAAGGACCTGTACCTCATGCAGAAGGGCTCCACCATCGATGACCTGCCCGTGCGCACCATCGAGGCCGTGCCCGAGAGCATCCCCGTGGCGAAGCTGCTGCAGGTGCTGCAGGAAGGCGCCACGAAGATCGCCGTGGTGGTCGACGAGCACGGTGGCACGGCCGGCATCGTCACCATGACCGACATCATGGAGCAGATCGTGGGCCACGTCGACGACGAGTACCGCCACTCTGACAGCGAGCTGGTGAAGAAGCTCACCGACGACACCATGATGATTGACGGCGGCATGGCCGTGGGCGACTTCGAGGAGCTCATCGGCTTCGTGCCCGAGGACGCCGAGGACTGCGAGACGCTCGGCGGTCTGATTATGGACGTGCTCGACCGCATCCCCTCCGAGGGCGAGAGCCTGACGCTCGAGGGCAAGGAGGCAACGGCGAAGCTGACGGTGGTGCGCATGGACCGCCACCGCATCGACCGCGTGAAGCTGGTGCTCACTCCGAAGCCCAAGCAAGAGGAAGACGAATAACAAGAAGGCCTCCCAACCGGGAGGCCTTCCTTTTGCCGTGCGTCTGCCCTGCCTTCGCACCGGTTTTCGGCGCAGGCACCGGAAGACGTTCGCGGAGAGTGAGGGTTTTACCTGCCCAGCCTGTGCCCGGCGGTGGGTATTGGCGGGCACAGTGGCGTTCGCCCCGCTACCCCACCTTCACGCCGGCGAAGCGCTCGGCGTTGTGCCATAGGATGTTCTCCAGCTCGTCCTCGGTGAACCCGGCCGTGGTGAGCGTGCGATACTCTTTGGCGGGGTCCCACATGGGGAAGTCGCTGCCGAACATGATGCGGTCGGTGCCCCACATGCGCGTAAGCTCAACCGTGCGGCGCTGCCCCAGGAAGTACTGCGAGCTGGATTCGTCCAGGAATACACGGTCGTTCATGGCCACCTCGTGCAAGATGTCGTAACCCACCTCGTAGCGCGACCAGCAGCCGAAGTGCGCCGCGTCCACCACCAGGTCGGGGAACGTGCGCAGGATGTTCACCAGGCGGCGCGGGTGCGAGTAATCGTAACGGTAGTCGCCCGTGTGGATGACCACGGGAAGCCCCAGCTGCTCGCAGATGGCGTACACCTCCATAAGGCGCGGGTCGTCCATGTCCACCTTCTGCGTGTCGGGGTGCAGCTTGATGCCGCGCAGGCCCAGATCGACGGCGCGCTGCAGCTCGGCTGCGGGGTCCTCGAAGTCCTGCTGCATGGCGGCGAAGCCGATGAACTCGGGGTGCGCCTGGCATTGCTTCGCGATGAAGTCGTTGATGGCGGTGACGGCGTGCGCGGTGGTTGCCACGGAGTGCACGATGAAGTGCGTGATGGGCGCGCGGTCCTTCGCCGCGAGCAGGCCCTCGGCCGTGCCATCGCCGAACATGTCAACGTTGTAGAAGTCCCCGACGGCCTCTACGGCCTTCGGGGCGATTTTGTCGGGATAGATATGCGCATGCGCATCGATAACGGCCATAATGCAACTCCTCATCTGAAAACTTCCCCGATTGTACGGCAGCGCAAAGCCACGTTCGCCGGACATTTCGGGAAATCTGCCGGTATCGCAATCATGCCTTGGCTACCGGTCTGCTGCGCATCGTGCGGACGCTGTCATACGAGTAGATCTTCTGGGCGGTTTTGCAGAAAAAGGGGTCGGATTTGCCCGTCCCTCCCGGACTTCTGGGCGGTTTGAAGGGGCTGTTTTGCTTCGCCGAAGGTAAAACCCCAGGTCACAATCATGCTGAAAACCAAATTACCTCGAAATCGCCTGCAAAACCGCCCAGAAGTTTGGAAGGTGCCGCGCCCCCTGCGCTTGCGGGCCGCGATCCATGCAAGCCCGCTCATATCCGATTGCAGCCTAGTTCAGGCCGTACTCTGCCAGAAGCGCCTGGCCACCCACGGTGGTGGGGGCGGCGTCGCCGGCCTCGCTCAGGAAGCAGGACGGGCGCACGATGGCCATGCGCTTGCCGTTCTCGCTCTTCACGCGCATCACCTGCATCTTCGTGCGCTCGGCCAGCTCCAGCTCGGCCTTGCTGAAGTGCGACAGCACCAGCAGGTGCTTGGCCTTCGCCACGCCGCCCATGAAGTCGCGGCGCTCGGAGTCCATGATGCGGTTGCGCTCGCCGTCGGTGCTGATCACCTCGAAGGCATTGCGCTGCGGGAAGAAGCCGTCGATGCAGCCGACCACGAACATGTTGTCGTACTCGGTGCCGCACAGGTTCTGCGGCAGGCAGATGTGCACGACGTGCGGGTCCTCGGTCCACACCGGGTCGGAGATGGCGGCCTGCTCGAGCTCGAGCAGGGTCTTCGCCGTCTCGTCGCCCACCATGTCGGCGGCGACGGCCTCGAACTCGCTGATGCCCTCGGCGCCGATGGCCTTCATAAGGCCGAAGCCGCGGCGCGTGGCGTTCTTCTCAAGGAAGTCCTGGCCGGAGCGCCATTTCTCGGCCAGCGTGCGGGCGCGCAGGAACGGCTCCTTCGCGCCGAAGCCGGCGTTGCCGATCTGCTGAAGCGCCTGGTAGAGCGTGAGACCCTCGGCCTCGGCGAAGTCCTGCAGGCCCATCCAGGCGTCGGAGTTCGTCAGCGCGTTGTCGAAGCCGCACCAGCTGCGCCAGGCGATCATGTCGGTGGGGTCGGCCAGCAGGGCCAGCTTCGTGTACGCAACGAGCGCGCGGGAGCGCGTGGAGTCGCGCGGGTCGCCCGCAAGCGTGCCGGCGGCGCCGGCGGCGGACACGTTGAAGCCGCGGCGGCGCATCATCTTCTCCACCATCACGGCCCAGCGGCGGTTGGGGACGACGACGCAGGTGTTAGCCTCGCGCGCGTCCTCCTGGCCGTCCATCAGCTTGCGCAGGTACTTCGTCAGGCCGTTGAGCTCGTCCTCGGGTGTGTTCCACTTGATGGACTGCACGCCCTGCGGCAGGCCTTCGGCCCCGGCGGCGCGCTCGATGGGCGTGACGGTGCCGGCGATATAGGCGCTATCCATGTCGCCCTCGGTGCACAGCGCATCGGCCAGCGCGATGACCTGCGGGTTTCCGAACGCGCCCTGCAGGTGGAACACCTCCACGTCGCGGCGCACGGCCTCGAACTTCAGGAATCCTTCTACGTAGGGGTGGTTGCCGCGCTTGGACATCATCTGGTTGGGGTTGCCCGTCACCATGATCTGCTTGTCGGCCAGTAGGCACAGCACCGTCTGCTCGGCGTGGGAGAAGTTCTGGAAGTCGTCGGCCAGCACATAGGCGAAGCTGCCGCGAGCACCCTCGCCGGCATCGCTTTTCAGGAAGTCGGCGGCCAGCATGGGGACCTCGCCGGCCAGCATGGCGCCGCGCAGCTTCAGAATGCGCGTGGCGTAGGCGAGCAGATTGTCCGCGGCGGTGCCGGCGTTCCATTCCTCGCGCGGCTCGTAGCCGGCCATCTTGCGGTCCAGGAAGCCCAGCATGCTGCGCAGCTTGCGCGGATGCTCGCCGATGGTCTTCAAATCCTCCAGGAAGAAGTTGTACTCCGCGCTGTTCAGGATGCGCGGCACGCGGCCGGTGGCCTCGCGGGCGGCGGGCTCGTCGAGCACCGACACGGCGGCGTCGAGTGCGGTGCTCACGCGCACCGACAGGGCGGCGCCGACGAGGTTTGCGGGAAGGGCGCGGCGCAGACGCTTGCGGAAGGCCTGCGCGGCGAAGTTGTTAGTGACCGCTACCAAGATGGATGCGGGAGCTTCCCCGTTCTGGATAAGGTGCGCGCAGCGCGCCACGAGCGCCTGCGTCTTGCCGCTGCGCTCGGCGCCCTCGACCTTGGCGAGGCGCCCATCGAATGCGGCGATGGTATCTATCATGTGAAACTCCCTTCGGTAGCGGCTATCTGGGGCCCCGTCGCCTGCGCGTAGCACGCGGCGGGGCGGTTTTCAAAAGGTGGCGAAGGCGTTGCCGCGCACGCGGCGCCTTCAGGGGAGCGCGGCGGTTCGGCGCTGGGGCGCGCTGGCGGGCCCCGCAAGGCCCTTAGGCCTGGAACACCTTGCTCGTGCCGTCAGTATACTCCACGGTCCACGTGCGGTACGTCGGCGTGAACGTAGGCTCATCAAGTTCGAACACAAGCTCCGGCGGCTCCATGCCGCCGCCGTCGACGGCGCCTTCGCCCGCAGCGGCGCGCGCGTCGGCCTCCACCAGCTCGGGCGACTCCAGGAACGCCTCGGCCGCGGCCTTTTCGGCGGCGACGCGTTCGGCTTCGGCAGCTGCCTCGGCCTCGGCGGCGGCTGCCTCCTCGGCGGCCTTGCGCTCGGCGAATGCGACGGCGCCGGCTTCCACCTGCGCGGCCCAATCCTCGTCGGAGGGCATGCTCACGCGGGCGATCGAGCCGGCATCGCCCAGCTTGCCCTCATTGTAGGCGTCGCGCACGAGCGAGAGCATGTCGGCGGCGTCCTCGGCGATGCCGCTCACGTCGTCCATATGCAGGCGCACGGGCAGCGTGCCGTTCTGCAGGTCCACCTCAAGCCACGTGAACGCAAGCTCGCTCCCGTCTTCCATCTCCTTCTGGCGCTTGTTGTAGATGAGCGCCTGGTTGCCCAGCTTGCGGAACTGGTTGCGGAACCAATCGCGCATCACGTCGTTCCACAGCTCGTTGGAGCCTTCCTCGCCGGCCGCCAGGTACTGGCGCGTGCCCAGCTTCACCAACATGCGCATGGTGTTCTCCACCGGGGCGTCCTCGCCCGCGGCGGCGTGCGTGCGCACCAGCGTCGACCCCACGTAGGCGTAGCTACGGCCGATCTCCAGGCGCAGATCCTCGGAATCCACGCGCTCGTCCAGGTCCAATATCAGCGTCATCGAAGGCCTTGGTTTTGCCATGTCCTGTACCCCTAACTCTTCGTTCGGCGAATGCCCGGCGGGCTACCCGAATCGGGCCCGCCCCAGGTCATCCGCCTGTGTCCTCTTCGCTAAGCAAAGTATAAATGCCCTGTTCAACGCAAAATCATCCCGCAAGGATGATATGCGCGCGCTCATACAATCCCACCCTTATGATTCCTGTCCGGCGCACCGCCGTACCATCGGATCATCGCATTGGGAACGCGGCGCCGTAGCCGCATCCGGCCCGGCCGCCACCTCCTCCCTCCCTTCCCCCCTTGCAGGCGGAGGCAGGGTGCCGGCACGGCGCCGCGTTCCCAATGCGGGAGACGAAGGAGAAACGAATCAGAAAAGGAGAGGAGGGGCATATGGCGAAACTTTCTTTGACTCGCCGCAGCTTCCTGAAGGCGTCCGCTATGGCGGGTGCTGCCGCAACCGTGGGGTTCGCAGCAGCGCCGTCCGCGGCTCTGGCCGAGGGTGCTGATCCGACGGCCGGTGAAGTGAAGCGCATCCGTTCTTGCTGCCGCGCTTGCGGTAAAGTTGAGTGCGGTACGTGGGTTACCGTCCAGGACAACAAGGTGATCAAGGTTGAGGGCGACGAATCCAACGCTCACAGCCGCGGCCACTGCTGCGCGAAGTCTCAATCGTCGATGCTCGCACTGTACCATCCCGATCGTTTGCGCTACTGCTTGAAGCGCACGAAACCCAAGGGCGAGGACGATCCCGGTTGGGTCCGCATTTCCCTGGCCGACGCCTTTGACGAGGCTGGCGCCAAGTTCAACGAGATCGTCTCCAAGTACGGCGGCGAAGCCAACTTCGCCATGGGCGGCACGTCCCGCGTGTGGGCGCAGCCCCCGTACGGCACCCTGAAGTCCATCTTCCCGACCCCGAACGCCCACCTGGCGTACGAGATCTGCAAGGGCCCGCGCCACTTCGCCGGTATCCTGACCGACGAAATCGGTTCGCCCTGGATGGAAGTCGAGCAGGGTCCGCTCGTGTACGTGCAGTGGGGCACCGCAGCTGAGTATTCCAACTACGACTCCACGAACCGTACCGTTGTAGACTGCAGCCAGCGCGCTTACAAGCATATATTGGTTGACCCGCGCATGACGCCGCTGGGAAAGGAAGCCGACCTGTGGCTGCCGCTGCGTGTTGGTACCGACCTGTGCTTGTCGCTGACGTGGCTCAAGTGGATTCTGGACAACGAAGCTTACGACGATCTGTTCGTTCGCCGTTGGACCAACGCCCCGTTCCTGTGGAATCCTGAGAAGGACGGCCGCACGAAGAAGGGCTGGTTCCAGGAGATGAACGGCGGCATCGACATGGAGTCCCGTATCCTGACCGAGGCCGACGTTGACCGCGAATGGATCAGCCAGTGGTGGGAGCCGGCGCCGGAGCAGTACAGCTACCGCCGCTTTATCTGCTGGGATGAGAACAACAACAAGCCGACCTACTGGGACGCCGAGGCCTGCCAGTGGGAGGGCGAGAAGCACAAGATCCCGACCACCGGTACGTGGATCGAGCACCCTTACAAGCCCATCATCGCCGACGCGTGGCTGCCCGACCCGTCGCACTTCGCCGACCCGGCCGACCCCACGTACGACGCGTACTGGAACGAGGGCAACGAGGGCGGCAAGAAGTCCAACCCCATGGGTCTGCCGAAGAACCCCGCGCTGTTCCCCGGCGGCGTTGACATCAAGCTGAAGAACGGCACCACCATCAAGGCCGGCACCGTTTGGGAAGCTTTCTCCGACAGCCTTTCCGAGTACACGCCCGAGTACTGCGAGAGCGTGACCGAGGTTCCGGCTGAGAAGGTTGTCGAGGCCGTGAAGATCTACACCACGCGCCTGAACCCGTTGCATGGCAACGGCGGCATCCACTATCAGCTGGCTCCCGACCAAACGGGCCACGCGGTGCAGAACTCCCGCGCCCTGCAGATCATCGCCTGCATCACCGGCAACTCCGACGAGCCCGCCGGCAACCGCGGTTCTTCCAAGGCCGAGGTCGACGGCTGCTGCGGCCGCGCGAACATGCTGGTCACCGACCACGAGCCGCGCGACTGGGGCATCCGCGACGGTATTGGCACCATGGAGCTGGGCAACACCCCGCGCGACCTGTCCATCGAGGACCAGATCCCGCTGATCCAGAACTTTGTACAGTACCTCATCGACGAGAAGTCCCCGCTGGCCGAGCGCTACGGCAACCATGTGCCCACGCACGACGAGGCGCACTGGATTGCAGAGCGCAAGGGCGGCGCGTACAAGAGCTCGCGTTCCTGGCCTGGTCTGAAGACCTCGTTCCAGAGCAACGAGAAGCAAATTTCCGCTGAGCGCTTCCCGCTGCTGCGCTACTGGAACCGCTGGGCTGACTCCGCAACCATTTGGGACTCCATCAACGGCATCGACACCCCGTACCAGATTCACGGCGGCGTGTGCATGTCCGGCGACTTCATGAACGAGTCCAACCTGCTTGAGGCTTGGGAAGCACTGACTCGCCTGGACTTCTGGCTGGACTTCAACCTGTGGAGCTGCCCGAACAACGGCTGCGCCGACATCGTCATCCCCGTCCTGCACTGGCTCGAGGTCAACACCGGCCGCGTGTCCCAGGGCGCCGGCGGTCTGTTCGGTGCTGGTCAGCGTGCTGTCGAGCCTATGGGCGACTGCATCTACGACCCGGTTGCCGTTATCTGCCTGTACAAGGCCATGGGCGTGGTGTGGAACAACCGCGACCCCGAGTACGACGAGTGGAACAACCTGGACTACAACAACTTCGTGCAAATGGGCGGCAACGTCACGTACGAAGAGCAGGAGTACCGCGTGCTCAAGGACGCCACCGACTGGTGGAAGACCGAAGAGTTCCCGGACGGCCCCGACTTCCCGCAGTACGCTGCGAAGTTCCAGAAGGAAGGCTGGTTCGACTGCCGCAAGTGGCATCCCGAGCGTTGGGGCACGTATCGCCGCTGGGAGATGGGCTACCGTCGTCAGCAGGGTGGTTACAACCTGTACGCCGCCGTCGACGAGAAGTGCGCGTTCATGACCCCGACCGCCAAGGTCGAAATCTGGTCCACCATCGCCGAGACGTACATCCCCGACAGCACGAAGACCTTCGCGGAAACCTGCAGCCCGGACCGCGCCGCCTACGACGGCAAGATCCCGGATATCGACAAGTTCCCGCACTGGTTCGAGCCGAAGAACTCCAAGGTGGAAGCTCCGCGCTACTACCACAAGGACCAGGCCGACCAGATCAAGACGAGTGACTCCTACATCAATGACAACTACAAGGGCGATCATTTGATGGAAGAGTACAAGGAGAACCTGCAGAAGTACGGCGACGACCACGCGTTCATCATGACCACTGGTTCCCGCCAGCCTGTGTACTTCCACTCCGAGCATCGTCAGCTGCCGTGGTGCCGCGAGTTGTGGCCGTCCCCGCGTGTTGAGATCAACCCGAAGGACGCTGCTCGCATGAACATCGAGCAGGGCGATTGGGTCTGGATCCGCACTCCGTGGGGCGCTGTCCGCGAGGTTGCCGACCTGTACTACGGCATCAAGGAAGGCACCATCAACGCGAACCACGCCTGGTGGTACCCCGAGATGGACACCGCGAGCCACGGCTTCGAGCTGGTCGGCATCAACTGCTGCATGGACAAGTACGCCCAGTGCTGGGTGTGCGGCGCCTCGCAGCTGCGCGGCATCCCGGCGCTGATCTACAAGGCCACGGCGGAGAACTCCCCGTTCAAGAACCCGGTGCCGTGCGACCCGCAGGGCAACCCCGCCATCACGAACGCCAACGACCCGCGTCTGAAGGAATGGCTGTCCAACGACCCGCGTCTGGCCGACGCCAAGGTGGAGCTGACGTTCGCCAACATGGACGCGAAGGGCTGCAACCCGTCCATCCAGTCCCCGGAGGCCCTGGCAACCGGCAAGCTGCCCAAGGGCGAGCGCGGAAGCGACGCCCTCGGCCAGTACAGCAACAAAGGCCAGCTGAGCGACAAGCTCGGCTCCTACAAATAAGGAAAGGAGGTAACAACCCATGGCAAATTACGCGATCATCACCGACCTGAACCGTTGCACCGGCTGCCTGGCCTGCACGGTCGCCTGCAAGGCGATCAACGGCGTCGACGTCGGCAACTTCTGGATCAAGACGCTGCGCATCGGTCCGCACCCCATCGAGGGCGGCTCCGGCGCCTACCCGGACGTGGAGATGTACTTCCTTCCGGTCCAGTGCCAGCACTGCAAAAACCCCGAGTGCGTGCGCGTGTGCCCGACGGGCGCATCCCACATCCGCGAGGACGGCACCGTGCAGATCGACAAGTCCAAGTGCATCGGCTGCCGCTTCTGCGCCCTTGCCTGCCCGTACGGCGTGCGTTACCTCAACGAGGAGGAGCGCGTCGTCGAGAAGTGCACCATGTGCGAGCAGCGCATCAGCCAAGGCGAGCTGCCGCAGTGCGTGGCCCAGTGCGGCGCCCGCGCCCGCTTCTTCGGCGACCTTGACAAGGGCGTCGACAACTTCGAGGGCCCGGCGCATCCCGACAGCCCCGGCTGCCAGTACGACGAGATGACCAAGACCCGCGTCAAGCTCAAGGACTACGTCGAGGCGTACAAGGAAAGCGATATCCATCATCTCAAGGACGCAGGCAACAAGCCCAAGCTGATGTACCTGCTCCGCGAGGGCCGAAAGTGGAGGGAGTAGACTCATGAATCCGGAATGGCCTCTAATCCTCTTCACCTTCTTCCTGTGCCTGTCCGGCGGCATCTTGGGCGCACAGGGCCTGCTCACCGTGCTCGGCAAGGGCAAGAAGATGCAGAACGTGGCGCTCATCGCCGCGCTGGCGACGCTCGTTATCGGCGGCATCTGCGTGTTCATGCACCTGCAGCATTGGGAGCGCATCTTCAACGCGTTCGGTGCGCTGCTCGCCGGTAACGGCTACGGCGTGTCCGGCATCACCCTCGAGCTGTGGGGCTGCGTCGTGGAGTTCATCGCCATCGCGGTGTTCTTCCTGTTCGCCCGCCGCTCCGAGGACGGCACCGCCCCGAAGTGGGTCGGCATCCTGGCCATCATCGTGGGCCTGGCGCTTCCCATGGTCACCGGCGACTCCTACCTGATGCCGTCGCTGCCCACGTGGGACACCCCGTTTCTGATCGTGTACTACCTGACGAACACGATCTTCATGGGCGGCCTGGCCGCGCTCGTGATCGCCGGCGCCACCGGCGACGTCGAGGCCCGCGACTTCATGGTCAAGACCGCCCTGGTCGGCGCCGTGGCGCAGCTGGTCGTCGTGCTGGTGTACGCGATCATGATCAACGGCTCCGCCGGCACGTACTCAGCCGACATCGCGTACTACTTCGACCCGACGCTGCCCGACGTGCCCATGGTCGACCGCGCCGCCGTCGTCGGCAGCCTGCTGGCAGGCTCCAACGCCGTGATGTTCTGGCTGGGCGCCATTATCGTCGGCATCATCGCCCCGGCCGCCATCCTGTGGTTCGGCAAGGCGAAGGAAGGCCAGCAGCTGGCCATCTACGCCGGCGGTGCAGGCGTGTGCTGCATCATCGGCGGCATCATCTGGCGCGTGCTCCTGTACTCGGCGGCGATGCATATCTTCGCCCTGTTCTAGGAAACGAAGGCGCAAGGCCGGTTCTGGTCGGCCGGCCTTGCGGGCGAGTTGGCGGGAAAACGCCAGCTCGCAAGCTGAAAAGGCGTGTTGGAGGGGGCTTACCTGAACGCCCCGCTTTCGGCAACGGAAGCCCCCTCATATACGCGTTTTCGCAAAGCCCCGACCGGGGCTTTCACGCATAGGAAGAGGAAACGGAAAGACACGGAGAGGGGTCTTCATGAGCGAAGAGAAGAAGGAGGGCGCGCAGCCCGCCGTGGCGAAGGACGTCGGCGCGGCCGATGCGGTGCCCGCGCAACCTGCCGCGACCGATGCGGCGCCCGCGCAGCCTGCTGCGAAGAGGGCGAAGGAGCCGATGAGCGTTTCGCGCCGCTCGCTGCTCATCGGCGTGGGCAGCACGGCTGCGCTGCTTGGTCTGGGCGCCCTGCGCTATGCCGGCCACGTGCCGCTGAACCGTCCGCCGGGAGGTCAGGACGAGGCGCACTTGGTCAGCGCCTGCATCCGCTGCGAGAAATGCTACGAGGCGTGCCCGCGTCACGTCATCAAGCCGGCCAAGATCGAGGACGGCCTTCTGGGGATGCGCAGCCCGCAGCTGGACTTCAGCGCCGATTACTGCGACTTCTGCGCCGAGGAGAACGGCGGGGTGCCGCTGTGCGTAGCATCGTGCCCCACCGAGGCACTGCAGCTTCCCGCCGGCGCCGATGCGAACAACACCATCATCGGCCTGGCCGAGATCGATCCCAAGACGTGCCTGGCGTTCCGCGACACGGGTTGCCATTTCTGCTTCGACGCCTGCCGCGATGCCGGGTACGACGCCATTCAGCTCGATGGCAACGGCTACAGCCCGCGCCCGTACGTGATCGAGGACAAGTGCGTCGGCTGCGGCGCCTGCGAGAGCGTGTGCGTGTCGCTGCAGCAAGGCTCCATCGTCGCGGGAGCCACCGAGCGCGCCATCGTCGTCCGTCCTGCGTCCTCGCTGTAAGGGGGTTGTCATGAAATTGAGCAAGATCCGCACCATCGTGGCGGCCGCTGTGTTCTGCGTTTTGACAGTGGGCTTGATCGCGGGCATCAACATGGGCACGCTGTCCGGCTTCGGCTTCGATTCTTTCAGCGCGCTGTGCCCGCTCGGCGCCATCGCCACCATGTTGGCCACCAAGACCTTGGTTCCGCGCGCCGTGTTCAGCATCATCATCATGGCGCTGCTGGTGTTCCTGTTCGGCCGCGCGTTCTGCGGCTGGATCTGCCCTGTGCCCGTGCTGGGAAAGCTGCGCGCGTTCTTCCGTTCGCCGAAGAAGCGCCGCGAGCTGGAGCAGGCGAAGCACGACGAGGCGCTCGATATCGCCAAGTTCGAGTTTGGCTGCGGCGGGAAGGGCGGCTGCGAGAGCTGCAGCGCCTGCAAGCAGCAGCGCACCAAGCTGGATTCGCGCCACTATGTGCTGGGCGGCGCGCTGTTGTCCACGGCCATCTTCGGTTTCCCGGTCTTCTGCCTGGTGTGCCCCATCGGCCTGACCTTCGCCACCGTGCTGGTGTTCTGGCGCCTGTTCGCCAACGCGGACATGACCGTGGCCGTGGTTCTCATCCCGTTGATGCTGATCATCGAGCTGGTGTTCCTGCGCAAATGGTGCACGCGCTTCTGCCCCATGGCCGGCCTCATGAATCTGATGGGCCGTTTCAACCGCACGTTCAAGCCCGTTATCGACGACGCGAAGTGCCTGGAGACGTCGAAGGGCACGGCTTGCAGCCGCTGCGCCATGGTGTGCGAGGCCGACATCAACCTGCGCCATCCGGACTACGGCGAGCGCACGCTGGCGGACTGCACGCGCTGCAACGCCTGCGTGGATGCCTGCCCGGCCAACGCCATCACCATGCCGGTGGTCGCCAAGCGCGGTCAGGATGTGAAGCTGGCCCCGAACGAGAAGTAACCATTCCGAAAGGCAAGCGCCCCTGTGCATCCTCTTCGCGCCAAGGGGCGCTCTGCCGATCGCCGCGTGTTGGGCGCTCCCTCCCTCCAACCTGCGGTGATACCCGCCCCGGGCTTTCCCATCGGCCCGGGGCGGTTCTCATAGATCGCGTTTCGGGTCCCTTTCCCCGGTACGCGCCATCCGCCCCGGACTCTCCCCATCGGCCCGGGGCGGTTTTGTCTGGCTGCGTGTTGGGAGCCCCCGCTCCGCCGCGCGCCATCCGCCCCGGGCCCTCGCTGGCGCCGGGGCGGTTTTCTTTGTGGGGAAAGCCCGCGGCGAAGCGGGGATGTGGCTAGAATACGTTGCGTACCACGGGTAAGCGTGCCCAAGCCGTGCATTCGCGCTTCCGCGCCGCACGCGCCAGTTTGCCGGGGGTTCCAGAACACAATCGATATGCAGGGGTTTGCCCGACGCGGGCCTTTGGGTTTTGCGCGCGCTCCGGGCGGGGTTTCGTTTGCCGCCGCCCGCCTTCGCAGCCCGCTTCCCGCACAAGCGGTCAGCGCCGGCTGCGCCTTACGCCCTTTGCGTCGATTGTCCGGTCAACGAGTGCGAAAGGATGCGGAATGCAGGGGAAATCGCTGGTCATGCTGCTGGTCGTTCTATACGCCAGCGCGTTTTTGGCAGGGTTCAACGAGAACCTGGTGAACATGGCGCTCATGTCCATCATGGGCGAGTACGGCGTCGATTCGGTTGCTGCGCAATGGCTGGTCACAGGCTATATGATCGTGGCGACCATCGTGGTCATGTGCATGGCGTTCATGTACCGCCGCTTCAAGTTGCGCCCCCTGTATTTCGCCGCCGCGGCGTTCACGCTGGTCGGCTCGATCATGGGCTTGTTCGCCACAAGCTTCGAGCTGCTCATGGCGGCGCGTCTGGTGCAGGCCGCGGGCTCGGGCATCTTCATTCCGCTTATGATGAACACGGTGCTGGTGGTCGCGCCGAAGCACAAGCTGGGGACGTTCCTGTCCATCGGCGGCTGCATGATCACGTTCGGCCCCGCTCTGGCTCCGACGGTGTGCGGCGCGCTTGTCACCTCGTTCGGCTGGCATAGCGTGTTCGCGGTGCCCCTTGCCGCTATGGCGGTGCTTGCCTTGGCGGCTCTGTTCGCGGTCAAGAACATGGGCTTCTCCCCTGCTCACCTGGACATTCCGTCGACGGTGCTCTCGGCGGCGTTCCTCTGCGCGTTGAGCCTGGGGCTCGTCGAGCTGACCATCGATGTTCCGCTTGCGGTCGGGTCGCTTGCGGCGGCGGCGGTCACGGCGGCGCTGTTCGTGCTGCGCCAGCTGCGCTGCGAGTACCCGCTCATCGACCTGACGCCCATGAAAAGCCGCGCGTTCTGGCCATCGGTGGTGCTGACCACCATCGCCATGATGGGCAGCTTCAGCATGAGCGTGCTGCTGCCGCTGTATCTGGAAGGCGGCACGGGCCTGACGGCATTCGCGGCCGGATTGCTGATGCTGGTCCCGGTGCTGGCGAACGCGGGCACCACGCTTTTGGGAGGCCGCATCATGGATGCGCGCGGCGAGTGGCCGCTGCTTCCGGCGGGTTTCGCGGCAATCGCCGCGGGCTTCGTCGTGATGGCCGCGCTTGCCCCTACGTTGTCGCTGCCGGCGGCGTTCGTCGCGGCGTTGTTGATCATGGGCGGCACGGGCTTCATCTTCTCGCCCTCGCAGACGGCGGGCCTGCGTACCCTGCCTCAAGAAATGAACCCGTTCGGAGTCGCCATATCCACCACGTTCGTGCAGATTGCGGCCTGTATCGGCCCCTCGCTGTACACGGGTATCATGTCCACCGCCCAGGCGGGCGCCTTGGCGGCGGGCGTCGATGCGGCGCTTGCGACCGCGCAAGGCTTCTCGATCGCCATGGTGGTTGCCGCATGCATCGCCGCGGCAGGTTGTGCACTCGCGCTGGTTTATTCGCGTGCCGCGGTGAAACGCGATGCGAAACGCGCACGAAGCATGTAAAATAGACGTAAGCGAATCTGCGGCGCGCCTTCACGGGCGCGCCGCTTTAGCGTTAACACACGAAGAGAAACGAGCGCAATCCATGGCTATCACCGGCAAGCAGGTCCGTCAGCTGCGCAGCATGGCGAACAACTTGAAGCCCACCGTCATCGTCGGCAAGGAAGGCGTCACCGCCAATATCCTCAAGCAGGTCAACGAGGGTCTTGAGGCCCACGAGCTCATCAAGGTCAGCGTGCTGTGCGAAACGGGCAGCCAGGCCGCCGAGGCCGGCCGCGAGATCGCCGACCAGGCCGAGGCCGAGCTGGTGCAGGTCATCGGCAAGCGCGTGGTGCTCTATCGCGAGACCACCCGCGACGACATCGAGAAGATCCAGCTGGTCAAGTAAGTAGGTGAGCGAGCAAGCGAGCGAGCAGGCAGGCAAAGCGATCCTCCCAGCATAGTTGCGCGGCTTAAGGCCGCGTGAAGCAGATCGGGCCCCGGCAAACGCCGGGGCCCGATTGCGTTCAGGGGGTGCGGCTGCCTACTTCAGGCACCTGCAGAGCCATTGGTTGCCGGTGTTGGCGGCGTGGGGGCAGCCGATACAGGTGGGCTCATCGCATAGCTGCGCGCTTTCGGGCGCGCCGCAGAAATCTTGCAGGTCAAGCGCGGGGTTGGCGACCTCGGGTTGCGCCCCGATGGTGATGCCTTCCGGCGCGCCTTCTTTCGCTTCGTTCTCTCCCGCTCCCGCGTCCGCCAGCTGCATTGCGCGCACCACCATGCTGGCGAACTGGCGCATGCCAAGATTCGTAGGGTGCGTGCCCTCGAGCGAATCGTAGTCGCGACCGAACGCGCGCACGTCGGCGACGCGGCATCCTTCGGCTGCGGCCGCTTCGCGGATGGCGGCGTTGTATTCGTCCAGGTGATGGCCGCGCAGACGGTAGCAGAACTCGGGATGGTCGATGCCGTGCGTGCGTCCGGGCAGCAGCGTGATGCAATACACCGCGGCCTTAGGGGCGGTCGCGTGGATGTTGCGCAGCATGGTGCGATACGCCGCGCCGAAACGCTCCACGGCGTCGACAGGCGCGGCGCCGGCTACCTGCTCGGGAACGCTTGCCGGGTCGATGCAGCGCGGCATGGCGTGGCTGCGACCGGCGGCCTGCGCTTCGGCGCCGCCCCAGCCGTAGTCGTTGATGCCGATGAACATGAGCACCGCATCGGGCACTTGGCCATCGGGGCCCAACAGGGCCGCCGCGCGTTCGGGGCTGCTGGCGGCGGGGAAGCCCGCGCCCTCGACCATGCTGCCTGACCAGGCGCTATCGGCAAGCACGGTGCCGCCGAGCGCGCGCACCGCGTGCGACCACCAGGTGTCCTCGGGGCGCAGCACGCCGGATCGCTCCGAGCGCTCGTCGTTATAGAACAGCGTGTAACCATCGGGCACGCACCCCTCGAAGGTGCTGATGGAATCGCCCATGATGGAGAACGTTTTCGCGGGCATGCCCGACCGCCTTCCTTGCGTTATCCGTTTTGCGCCCTGGCGTCGTGCGTCGGGGCCGCTTTTGTCCAGTAGCACATGGTAGCAAAACCTCGCGTGCGGTCTGTTAACAGTCTGTGTAGGATCGAATCTTAGACTGGCTCCTCCGGCCTTTCGCCCATGCCGCCTTCGCTATCAGGATAACCCCAGGTAAACCGCATAAAAACTTGTGTGAAACCAATGAACGCCGCAGACTGTCCCCTTGACGTTGTACGCAAATCGTTGTACAATAATACGAACCACGCACTCACACAAGTTGCGCCGGCGGAGCCCGGCGCAACGCTGGTAAACGCTGCGGGAAACAATGGCCGGCCAAGCGGCCGTCCGCCCGTTTCCCTGTGCAGCGAAGCGGGACGATCGGAGGTTGCAATGGGCGAGGCAATGGTCACCGGCCGCATGGCGCCCGGCAAGAAGCGCCGCGGCGGCCTTGTGCTGCAGCGGGAAGGCCTCACGGCCTCCCAGGCAATCAACCGCATGTACGACAAGCTCATCGAAAACGGTGACGCGTCGTTCCTCACGGGCATCGTGGCAGCGGAGGACGAAGCGGCCTGGGATAACGCCGTGGAGTTCGTCGATTCCCTCTCCGAACCCGTATCCGACGGCTTGTCCGACGCCGACGATGAAGCGTCCTCGGCGCTGGCCGACCGCGCCTTCGAACACGGCGACCTGCCGGCCGACGGCCCGGACCTTGCGGCCATCGCCCGCGCCGCGCGCTTCTCCTCGCGGGGGGTGATCTAGCATGCCTCAGGCCCGTGTCCTGCTTGGTACCGAAGTCGTCATGGACTTCATGAACGAGCGCCAACCGTTCTACCAGCAAACGCGCATGCTCATGGTGGCGGGCCGCGTGGGCGAGTTCGACCTGTGGGTAACCGCCCCGCAGGTGGTCGACCTCGTCTACCTACTCTCCGAAGGCGGCAAGCCCGAGCTGCTGCCGCGCGCCATGGAACGCATCCGCGGCCTGCGCACCTTCGTGCAGGTGGCGGACCTCACCGCGGCCAACGTCGACCGCATGCTGGCCTCGTCGGGGCAAAGCCCCGAGGGCCAGCTCATGGTCAACGCCGCCATCGACCTGCGGGCGGACTTCCTGCTCACGCACGAACCTGACGGCCTGGAAAACGGCCTGGTCAAGGTCACGAACGTGCCGGGTATGTTCGAATGGCTGTGCGAGAACCGCGATCTGGACTACACGCAAATCGAGATTTAGCGAAGCCTTCCCGCTGTCACCTTCCTGTCACTTGACACTCCCAAGCGCCAGACTACAATCGAAATTAGCACTCAAGCTGTGAGACTGCTAACGCGCCCCGCACCTGCGGGGCGTTTCATTCGCCGGGGTATGCACGGCCTGGCGCTCCGCCTGCGGGCGGGCGCCGCAAACCGACATCGCCGCAGGTGAGCGAAGCGCCCCCGCGCCGCGCGGCCGGTCCCGTAGCACCGAAGCACGAACGGAAAGGAAGCGCCGCACCTATGCGCAAGTTCAAGACAGAGAGCAAGAAGCTGCTCGACCTGATGATCAACTCCATCTACACCAACCGCGAGATCTTCCTGCGCGAGCTCATCTCCAACGCGTCGGACGCCGTCGACAAGCTGTACTTCAAAAGCCTCACCGACTCCAGCATCCAGCTGACGAAGGACCAGCTCGGCATCGACGTCGCCTTCGATAAGGACGCCCGCACCATCACCGTGTCCGACAACGGCATCGGCATGACGCAGGAGGACCTGGACCGCAACCTGGGCACCATCGCCCACTCCGACTCCATGGCCTTCAAGCAGGAGAACGCCGAGCAGCAGGGCGACGACGTCGACATCATCGGTCAGTTCGGCGTGGGCTTCTACAGCGCGTTCATGGTGGCCAAGTCCGTGCGCGTGGTGTCGAAGGCTTACGGCAGCGACCAGGCGTGGGCTTGGGAATCCGACGGCATCGAGGGCTACACCATCGAGGAGGCCCAGCGCGAGGGCAACGGCACCGACATCATCCTCACGATCAAGGACAACACCGACGAGGAGAACTTCGACCAGTTCCTCAGCGAGTACGGCCTGAAGGACCTCATCAAGCGCTACAGCAACTACGTGCGCTACCCCGTGCGCATGGAGGTTTCGAAGTCCCGCCAGAAGCCCAAGCCCGAGGACGCCGGCGACGACTACAAGCCCGAGTACGAGCAGTACACCGAGGTCGAGACCATCAACTCCATGGTGCCGATCTGGAAGCGCAGCAAGTCCGATGTACAACAGGAAGAGTACAACGAGTTCTACAAGCAGACCTTCCACGACTTCACCGACCCGGCCGCCACGTTCTCCATCCACGCCGAGGGCGCGCTGTCCTACGACGCGCTGCTGTTCATCCCCGGCCGCGCGCCGTACGACCTGTACAGCAAGGACTACAAGAAGGGCCTGGAGCTGTACAGCTCCAACGTGCTGATCATGGAGAAGTGCGAGGACCTGCTGCCCGACCACTTCAACTTCGTCCGCGGCGTCGTGGACAGCCAGGACCTCACGCTCAACATCTCGCGTGAGACGCTGCAGCAGAACAACCAGCTGCACGCCATCGCCCGCAAGGTGGAGAAGAAGGTCACCAGCGAGCTGAAGAAGATGCTGAAGAACGACCGCGCCGCCTACGAGAAGTTCTTCGAGGACTTCGGCCGCGGCCTGGAGTACGGCATCTACACCAGCTACGGCATGCTGAAGGACGAGCTGGCCGACCTGCTGCTGTTCTATAGCGCCAAGGAGCAGAAGATGGTCACGCTGGCCGAGTACCTTGAGGCCATGCCCGCCGACCAGAAGTCCATCTACTACGCCGCCGGCGACAGCACCGATCGCCTGGCCAAGCTGCCCATCGTGAACACGGTGCTCGGCAAGGGCTACGACGTGCTGCTGTGCACGAAGGACGTCGACGAGTTCTGCTTCCAGGCCATGATGACCTACGGTCCCGAGGCGGAGCAGGACGCCGAGGGCAAGGATATCGAGGGAACCGGCCCCAAGGAGCTCAAGAACGTGGCATCGGGCGACCTGGACTTCGCCTCCGAGGAGGAGAAGAAGGAGGCCGAGGAAGCCGAGAAGGACAACGAGGCCCTGCTCGCCGCCATGAAGGAGCAGCTCGGCGACGCGGTCACGAAGGTGGCCGTGTCCACGCGCCTGACCGACGCCCCGTCGGCCGTCACCACCGAAGGCCCCGTGTCGCTTGAGATGGAGCGCCTCATGTCGCAGATGCCCGACGGCATGGGCGAGGTGAAGTCGCAGCGCGTGCTCGAGTTGAACGCGAAGCATCCGGTGTTCCAGGTGCTCAAGGACGCCCAGTCCGCCGGCGACGCCGAGAAGGTGAAGCTCTACACGGAAATCCTGTACGACCAGGCGCTCATCGTCGAGGGCATGCCCATCGCCGACCCGGTGGCCTACGCGAACGCGGTCACGAAGCTGATGGCCTAAGCGGCCGCGTCGCCCGACGGTCCGCGGCCTGCGGGCTCTTCGTCCCGAGCAGCGCCCCGCCAGCAGCCCGCGTCCGCCTGTCACCTGCCGAAACCCATTCCGAATGTGAAGCCTGCCGGCCCTCAACAGGGCCGGCAGGCTTTTTGTATTATGATGTTCCCACTATGCAGAAGAGCATCCACGACATATTGCAGATGATCGAAACGCCGCTTATCAGCTTCACGGTGGTGGTGCTGAGCTGCGTGTGCTTCCTGCTGTCGCTGTGGATCATCATGATCTTGGTTAGGCTCGTGGTGGGATGAGCTTGCAACGGCACATCTTGCGCGCCGGGCGGCGGGGGTAGGCACCGCTATGTGGCAGCGCTTCACATGGTATGACGTCAGGGTCATCGGCCATTATCTTGGCATGCTGGTGCTTTTCTCGTCCGTGGCGCTTATCGTGCCGCTGGTCACCGCCATCGTGTTCCGCGAATGGGTCCCTGCAAGCCATTACCTTCTATCCATAGGGTTATCGCTCATCGTCGGGTCGGCGTTGCGCTTCTTGCGCATCGAACCCGGGCGCCTGAACCGCCAGCAGGCGTTGGTGGTCACGGGCCTGGCGTGGGTGGTCCTGGCGTTCATGGCCACCATCCCGCTGTACCTTTCGGGCCACTACAACACGTTTTTGGACGCCATGTTCGACGGCGTCTCGGGCATCACCACCACGGGAGCCAGCATCATCTCCGACCTCGACCATCTGTCCTATGCCGACAGCATGTGGCGCTTCATCATGATCTTGCTGGGCGGCTTGGGCCTGGTAGTGGTGGCGTTGTCGTTCGGCTTGTTCGGCAAGCGCTCGGGCGCCAGCCTGTACATGTCCGAGGGCCGCAGCGAGCACGTGGTCCCCAACATCGTGCAAACCGCCCAGTTCATCGCAAAGCTGTCGCTGGGCTTCATCTGCGTGGCCACCGCCGTGCTGGCCGTCATGTGCGCGTTCGCCGGCATGGAGGCGCCGCGCGCGTTCCTCAACGGCTTGTGGCTGGCCATCTCCAGCTTCTGCACCGGCGGCTTCACCCCCATGAGCACGTCCATCCTGTACTACCATTCGTTCCCCATCGAAGTGGTGCTCATGCTCCTCATGATCATCGGATCGGTGAACTTCGTGCTGCACTCCGAGCTGTGGAAGGGGCACCTGAACGTGTACTTCCGCGACATGGAGATCCGCACCATGTTCATCTGGATCGCCGTGATGACCTTGGTGTTCGCCGCGTCGGTATCGGCAAGCTCGGATTTCTCGAACCTGGCCACCATGATGCGCCGCGGCGTGTTCCTGATCGTGTCGGCGTTCTCCACCACGGGCTTCCAAAACGTCACCACCAACCAGCTGACCACGTCGCTGACCTCCGGCGCGTTTTTGGTCATCGCCGCGCTCATGTGCGTGGGCGGCGGCGCCGGATCCACGTCGGGCGGCATCAAATTCAACCGCATGGGCCTGATCATCAAATCGCTCGTGGCCACGGTGAAGGAGACGTTGGCGCCCGACTCGGCGCGCGTGGTGGTCTCGTATTACCATTTGGGAAGGCGCATCCTGTCGCCCGAGGTGGTCAAACAGGCCATGACCGTGTTCGTGCTGTACGTGGTCACCTACGCCGTGGGCGCGCTCGTGGGCATCGCGCACGGCTACGACGCCACGCAGTCCATCTTCGAATCGGTGGCCATGGCCTCCAACGGCGGCATCTCGTCGGGCGTGTGCTCCCAGGGCATGCCCGCGTCGCTCGAGCTGTTCTACATGCTGGAGATGTGGGCCGGCCGTCTGGAGTTCCTCACGTTGATCGCGCTCATCGTCGAGGTCGTGGTGACGCTCGATCCCCGCAGGGTGGTAAGGAACAGGCTGGTGAGGCGCTCATGATGCGAAAGGGAATGGCCGCTGCTGCGCTGGCGTTCGTGTTGGCGCTTCCTGCGTTCGCGTGTCCGCAGGCCGCGTTCGCCGACGAGCCCGCCGAAGGTGACAACGCCGTCAACGTCGCGCAGCTGCCCGACAGCTCGTTCATCTACGACACGTCCATCACGGACCTGAGCACGGCGGACACCTATTACGACAAGCAAACGGTGCAGGTCACCGGCGAAGTGGTGGGCGACCGCATCAACGCAGGCGACGGCCGCCACTGCTGGCTGCAGCTGGCATCGCCCTCCGATTCGTCCACGGTGTCGGTCTACCTTACCAACGAATCCGCCGACAAGGTGGACACGTATGGCGCCTACGACCGCAAGGGCACCACGCTGCAGGTGCGCGGCACGTTCAACTTGGCGTGCTCTGACCACGACGGCGCATCCGACCTGCACGCGCAGGTGGTGACGGTCACGGAGAAGGGCAAGGCCACCCCCGACGAGTTCGACATCAACGCGTTCATCCCGGGTATGGTGACCGTCATGATCGGCCTGGCCATGATGGTGGTGTTCTATCTGCTGCGCGAACGCCAGCGATAAGGCTACAAGGAGGAGAGCTTGCAGAGAGCGCAGGTTGTGAAACTGGACCGCGGGTATCCGCTCGTGCGATGCGAGGATGGGCGCCTTGTGCGCTGCGAACACGCAACGGCCCTGGTCAAAGGGGAGAAGGTGCGCGCCGTCATCGGCGATTACGTCGAGGTGAACGCGCCGGAGGGCCACGACAAGGGCATCATCGAGTCCATCTGCCCGCGCGAGCGCGCTTTCGTGCGCAAAGACCCCACCGAGCGTGCCGTCCCTCAGGTGCTGGCGGCGAACTTCGACCGCGTCATCCTGGCCCAGCCGCTGGCTGAGGTGAACCTGCGCCGCCTGGAGCGCGAGCTGGTGCTGGCCTACGAGACCGGTGCCGCCGTCACGGTGGTGCTCACGAAGGCCGACCTGGCAGAAAGCGAGGCGCAGGTGGAGCAGGTGGCCGACCGCGTCCGCGCGCTGGCGGGCCCGGACGTGCGCACGCTGGTGGTGTCGGACGGCAACGCCGAGAGCGTGGAAGCTGTGCGCACCCTTATGGCCCCCGGCACCACCACGGTGCTGGTGGGGAAGTCGGGCGTGGGGAAGTCCAGCCTGGTCAACATGCTTGTTGGCGAAGAGGTGCAGGAAACGGGCACGGTCCGCGAGGGCGACGGCAAGGGCCGTCACACCACGGTCAGCCGCGAGATGGTGGCCATCCCCGGCGGCGGGTACGTGGTGGATATGCCCGGCGTGCGCGGCCTGGGGCTGTGGGACGCCGATACGGGCATCGGCGCGGCGTTCGCCGACATCGAGCAAGCGGCGCAGCAGTGCCGCTTCCGCGACTGCAAGCACGAAAACGAACCGGGGTGCGCCGTGCGCGCCGCCGTCGAGTCCGGCGAGATAGCCCCCGAGCGTTTCGCCAGCTACCAGGCCCTGAAGCAGGAGACGGCCACGTTGCGCGATCGTCGCGAGGAGGCCCGCCGCATGCGCGGCGAGAAGGCCAGCGACAAGAAGCGCGGCGGCCAGGGAGGCCGCGCGGGCCGCGGCAAGCGCCGCCGTTAGCGCTTGCGGGCAAGCGTCGCCGCTAGCGCCTGCGGGCAAGCGTGGGGCGGGCATCTCCGCCGTGCGCGATTGACGGCGGGCGAGGGGCGCTCGTCCTTGCGCCGCAACCGCAACGCCGTCCTCTCCCAGCTCGCGGGCCTATTTCGCTCCCCTGCGCCCTTGCGCCGCGCATAGCGTCTCCATCCGGTTGCCGGGCCGTTTCGCGTTCGCTTGCCAAAAACGCTACAATATAAGGGTTAACCGAAAGCAACGCGCACGTCGGCGTGCGGGTTCCGCGCCCGGTCCATGGCCGCGGCCCGGCAACCCGCATTCGGCGTAAACGGACCCGAAACAAAGGACGTGCATGAATCCGGTCATCGTAATCCCGACGTTCGTGTCGCCGCGCCGCCGAAAGGATTCCGGCAGCGTGATCGCCACGTACGACCACACCACCCCGCTGAGCAATCCCGGCGAGCTGCCGCGTCTGCTCACGTCTTTGCAGAAGGTTCGCGGCATCGGGCAGATCATCGTGCTGGTCGCCGCCGAGCCCGCCATCTCCGACCAAGCCGCCGAGAAGGTGCAAGACATCGTCTCGCGCTTCCCCAGCCTCAACATCGCCATCATCGGCGCCGACGAGTGCAGCCTGGTGCAGCAGCGCATGGAGCAGCTGGGCCTGGGCAAGCTGTCGAAGGAGATCGGCCTTGCCGGCTACGGTGCCATCCGCAACTTGGGATTGGTGCTCGCCAACGTCATGGGCTTCGACTCCATCGTGTTCCTCGACGACGACGAGGTCATCGACGACGCCGACTTCCTGCAGAAGGGCGTCTACGGCCTGGGCAAGCTCACGCGCAAGGGCGTGCCCATCCTGGCGAAGACCGGCTACTACCTGAACTCCGAGGGCTCGTACCTGTCGAAGAGTCAGGACAGGTGGTACAACCATTTCTGGCAGCAGGGCAAAGCGTTCAACAAGTGGATCACGAAGGCCATGCGCGGCCCGCGCCTGTCGCGCAGCAACCATGTGTGCGGCGGCTGCCTGGCCATTCACAAGGAGGCGTTTAAGCGCCTGTCGTTCGACCCGTGGGTCGCTCGCGGCGAGGACCTGGACTACATGCTGAACCTGCGCATGTACGGCAGCGACATCTGGTTCGACAACCAGTGGAGCCTGCGCCACCTGCCGCCGGCGTCCACCAGCGAGGGCACGCGCTTTCGCCAGGATATCTACCGCTGGCTCTACGAGTATCGCAAGATGGAGTACAGCCGCACGCAGATCGACTTGATGCAGGTCAAGCCGCAGTCCCTTGAGCCTTATCCGGGCCCGTTCCTGGAGCCGGGCATCACGAAGCGCATCCGTATCACGGCCATCCTGCGCAGCCTTGCCCGCAAGGACAAGAAGGCGTACCGCCAGGCCGCCAAGGCCGCGCGCACCGAGGCCGTCATGTACGCGCAGCGCAACTGCTCGAAGTACTTCGAGTTCCAGTTCGTGTGGCCCGAGCTCATGGCGCGCATGGACAGCGACCAGATCCTGCACACGGCCATCGTGCAGTCTGTGGCACGTCGCCAGGCGGCGGCGAACATGGCGGCGGCGTTCCCCGTGGCGGGAGCCGGCGCGGGCGTCGATCCGGGCGTGACCAGCGAGATCCGCCTGAACATAGCCGAATAGGGAAGGTGACGCGGCGCAATGGGCGTGTTCGCGGCCTTCATCGCGCCCGCTTTTGCGGGCGTGTTCGTCGGCGTGATGTCGGGGCTTCTCGGCGTGGGCGGCGGCACCATCATGGTGCCCATCTTCCGCCTGGCGTTCGGTATGAGCCCGCTGGCCAGCACGGCTACCAGCCTGTTCGCCATCATCCCCACGTCCATCTCGGGCGTGGTCGCGCATACCCGTGCGAAAACCTGCGTACCCAAACTCGGCCTGGCGCTCGGCGTGGGCGGCGCTATCATGTCGCCGGTGGGCGTGTGGCTGGCAAGCGTCTCGCCCGGCTGGCTGGTCATCTGCGTGGCGGCGCTAGTCATCGGGTTCAGCGCGTTCAAGATGTTCAAGAAGGCCGTGAAGTGCGCGCCCGCGCCCCGCGCGGGGCAGGCGGGCGGCAGCGCGAAGGCAGCAGGTTCGAGCAACGTCGCATCCGCGGGTTCGAGCGCCGAATCCGCGAACCCGGGCGCCGCGCCGGCAGCATGCGCGAGCAACGCTGCGACCGCAAGCTCGAGCGCCGCGGCATCGCAGGCAGCATGCACGGGTGCCGCCTCCGCCCGTTCAGCAACCCCCAAACCCGTTCCCGACCAGCCCGTTCTCTCCCGTAAGCAGTACCTGCAGGGCGCCTGCATCGGCTTGGTGGCCGGCCTGGCCTCCGGTTACGTGGGCGTGGGCGGCGGCTTCATCATGGTGCCGCTTATGCTGGCCATCCTGGATATCCCTATGAGCCTGGCCTCGGGAACGTCGCTCATCGCCATCATGATCTTGGCCATCCCCGGCGTCATCGAGCAGGGCCTGCTCGGCAACATCGACTATCTGGCGGGCATCGCCATCGTGGTGGGCAGCATCCCCGGCGCCCTGGTTGGCGCGCGGCTGGTGCGCGTGGTGCCCGAGCGGCAACTGCGGTTCATCTTCGGCGGCTTTTTGCTGGTGGCGGCCGTTATGCTCATGCTCAACGAATTCGGTATACTGGGCTGACGCCGCACGCGGGCCTTTTCGGCTTGCCCGTCGTGCCCGATAAGGAAGGAGTCGGCGCATGAACGTCGATATGGAGGATAACCGCGCAAGGCTTCCGCGTTATTTCACGCTCGAGATGCTCATGTCGGTGATGGTGGCGCTGTCGGGCCTGGTGCTCATCTGGAATCTGGTGTCGCCCGTCGTCAGCGTGTTGGCGCTGTTCATCGCAGGTATGGTGTTCACCCTGTCCATCACCGTGCTCATCCGCCTGCTCATGGACCCCGATTCCGTGCGCGCACGTCAATCCAGCAACGTGCTGCAGCTGGCAAGCCAAACCCTTGAGGCCATGGGCGAGGAAGGCCTGGACAGCAAATCCGCCCAGCGCATCTGCAGCCTGCTTTTGCCCTCCACCGCGGCCATTGCCGTTGCCATCACCGACGACCGCTTCATCCTGGGCTACGCCGGCTACGAGGAATCGCACAACCTTTCCGGCAGCGTCATCCGCACGCATGCCACGTACTCCACGCTGGCGGACGGCAAGACGCGCGTGCTGTTCACTCCCGAGGAAATCGGCTTCCCCAAGGGCACTCATGGCATCAACGCCGCCATCATCGTGCCGCTGACCGTGGGCAAGGACGTGAAGGGCACGCTGAAGTTCTACTACCGCCGCGCCGGTCATATTAGCGAAACCCAGAAGTCCATCGCCACCGGTTTCGGCCAGCTGCTGTCCACGCAGATGGCGGCATCGGCGCTCGAGGAGCAGACGGCCCTGGCCACCAAGATGGAGCTCAAGATGCTCCAAAGCCAGATCAACCCGCACTTCCTGTTCAACACCATCAACACCATCGCGTCGTTCACGCGCACCGACCCCGTGCGCGCCCGCACGCTGCTGCGCGAGTTCGCGAAGTTCTACCGCAGCACGCTCGAGGATTCCGGCGATCTGATCGAGTTCCGTCGCGAACTCGAGCAGACGCAGCGCTACTTCATGTTCGAGCTGGCGCGTTTCGGTGAGGACCGCTTGGAGTTGATCTGCAACGTGGAACCCGAGGTCGAGGACATGATGGTGCCGCCGTTCTTGATCCAGCCCCTGGTGGAGAACGCGGTGCGCCACGCCATGCCCTCCGAGGGCAAGCTGACCATCCGCGTGGAAGGCGTGCGTCAGGGTGACGACGTCATCGTCTCCGTCATCGACGACGGCAACGGCATGACGCAGGAGGCTTGCAACAACATCCTTCATCCCGGTTCCACCACGGGTTGCGGCATAGCCGTGGGCAACGTGCACGATCGCATCTGCGGCTATTTCGGCGCAGGCACGCATTTGGAAGTGGAAAGCGAGCTGGGTCAGGGCACCACGGTGCGTTTGGTTCTGATCGAAGGCGCTTTGAGACAGTATTAGGAAACGAAAACGGCCCCGCGGATGCGGGGCCGTTGATTACGAATGGTGCCCGAGGCGAGAGTCGAACTCGCACGTCTTTCGACAACGGTTTTTGAGACCGCCGCGTCTGCCATTCCGCCACTCGGGCATTGAGCTTTACCATTGTACCGGATGATTTGGGTCCGCACAACAGGAAATGGAGATGACTTCATGGTTGAGAACGCCGCATTGACGGAGATGCCGTCGGATGAGCTGCTCGAACAGTGCATCGACCGCTACCTTGACGAGCATTGGGAGGATATCGTCGCCGACATCGACAAGCTCGTGCGTATCCCCAGCTTCGAAGATCTTGGCACAGCTGCCGAGGGCGCTCCGTACGGCCCTGGCCCGCGCAAGGCGCTCGACGCCGCGCTCGCAATGGCGCGCGACATGGGCTTCCAGGTCCACGACGACGCCGGCCACGTTGGCTACGCCGATCTTGCCGGAACTTCCGAGGAGCAGCTGGGCATCATCGGCCACATCGACGTGGTCCCGGCGGGCCCGGGTTGGCATTTCGAGCCGTACCAGGTCACGCGCAAGGACGGCTATCTGCTGGGCCGCGGCGTCATCGACGACAAGGGCCCGAGCGTGGTGGCGCTGCACGCCATGAACCTGTGGCGCCGCATGCAGCTCGACGGTCAGGCGCCGCAGCTTCCCTACACGCTGCGCTTCATCTTCGGTGTGAACGAGGAAACGCGCATGGACGACGTGCATTACTACCGCGCGCACCACGACGACCCGGCGTTCCTGTTCACGCCCGATGCCGAGTTCCCCGTGTGCTATGGAGAGAAGGGCATCTACCACAGCCTTATGACCAGCGCCGATGTGCCTGTGGAGCAGCGCACGGTGCTTTCGCTCGAGGGAGGCACGGCGGTGAACGCGGTGCCGGGGCATGCGCAGGCGGTGGTCCGCGTGGGGGCATGCGAGCTTCCGGCGGCGCAGGGCATCGAGGTGGAGCCGCTCGACGAGCGCGACGCCGCGGAGGCCTTGGAGGCTGCCGGCGCGCAAGCTGATGCTGTTGGGTGTCGCCTGGCGCGTATCACGGCTACGGGCCGCAGCGCGCACGCGAGCCTGCCGCAGGGCGGCGTGAGCGCCATCGGGCTGCTGATCGGCTACTTGTTGGAGAAAGACCTGGTCGGCGAAGGGGAGCGTGCCTACTTCCAGATGGTGGCGCGCATCGCGGCGGCAACGGACGGCACCACGGTCGACCTCGCCTGCTCCGATGCCGATTTCGGCGAGCTCACCATTGTTGCGGGCCACGCCGCCATGCAGGATGGCCGCTTCACGCAGACTATCGACGTCCGCTATCCCACCGCCATCACGGGCGACGAGGTGCACGCGAAGCTGGAGACGCTGGCGAAGGCGGCGGGCGGCACGTGCGAGAAGACGCGCGACGACGCGCCGTTTTTGCTCGACCCGCAAGGCCCGGCCATCCAGGCGCTGCTGGCCTCGTACAACCAGGCAACGGGCGAGGATGCCAAGCCCTTCACCATGGGCGGCGGCACGTACGCGCGTGAGTTCTCCCGTGCGGCAAGCTTCGGTCCCGAGAAGCCGTGGGAGCAGGCGCCCGAGTGGGTGGGCGGCATGCACGGTCCCGACGAGGGCGTGGGCGAGCAGCTGCTGAAGGAAGCGTTCCGTATCTATGCGCTTACCATCGGCAAGCTTATGCAGCTCGACTTGTAGGGCAAGCGCGGCTTGTCAAGCGTGCGCGTGAAAACCACCGCTCACCGCTGAAATCGACCGTTCAACCCCCCAACTCGACCGTTCGCAGCGCAAATTGTTGGGAAAAACGGTCTGCTTTACGCAAGGGAACGCCCCAACACGCTGCCGTATGCTACACTGCAGGAACAACGATTCTCAGATTCGCCATCTGATAAAAGGAAAGCAAGGAGGCCCTACTTATGTTGAAAGCGATGATCGTCGACGACGAGGCCCCTGCGCGCTCCGAACTGAAGTTCCTGCTCGACGAACTGGGTCAAACGGAGGTCGTCGCCGAGGCGGCAAGCGTGCGCGAGGCCATCGAGAAGCTGAAGGAATATCCCTGCGACGTCATGTTCCTTGACGTGAACATGCCCGAGGCAACCGGCCTGCAGCTCGCCGAGGCCCTGCAGCACCTGAAGTTCCCGCCCGCGGTGGTGTTCGTCACCGCTTACAGCGAGTTCGCGCTCGACGCCTTCAAGGTCAACGCCATCGATTACCTGGTGAAGCCGGTCGAAACCGACCGCCTGTCCCAGGCCATCACCCGCGTCCGCGAACACGTGCAGCTGCATGCGCAGGCCCAGAAGTCCGAGCGCATCCCGGTTGAGAAGGCCGGCAAGAAGATCCTCATCAGCATCGATAAGATCCGCTTCGTTATGGCGCGCGACGACTACGCGTACCTGCAAACCGACACGGACCGTTACTTCAGCACCGTCAGCCTGGCGCAGCTGGAGAAGCGCCTGGACGGCCACGGGTTCTTCCGCGTGCACCGCGGCTACCTGGTGAACCTGTCCATGGTCGAGGAGATCGAGCCCGTTGCCGGCGGCACCCTGCTGCTCACGCTCAACGGCGTGGACGAGAAGATTCCCGTCAGCCGCCGTCGCGTCTCCGCGCTGAAGAAGGCCTTGGGTCTGTAATCGCAGCTGGCTGGGCTCGGGAATATGAGCAAGTTTCAGGCCGGTGCCGAAAGGCACCGGCCTTTTTGCCATCAGGTATGGAAGGTGCTGGGCCGTTTGGCGCGTACTTGCAGGTTTGCGAGGGGAGTTTGCAGGCGAACCTGCTGAAACGACGGGGTGGGGTAGAGGTGTATGCGCGGAGGAGGTGCGTAAGGTGCGAAACGGAAAGATCGTTGCGGCATTTGCCGTGCTGCTTGCCGCATCGTTCGCGGCTATGAACGCCATGTCCTCCGATACGCTGCCGACTGCGTTGCTGCAGGAGGCGGTGCTGGCGTTGATGTCGCTTGCTGCCGTGGGGTACGCCGTTTCTGATGCGCTTAGGCGTTGTACAGAATCTGTGCAACAACGGAATACCGTGCGGTTCACGGCGGTTGCCTTGCTCTTAACAGGTCTTGCCGGCGGCGTGATAACGCTTCTGGCCTGGTTGTTTGCCGATGGGGACAATGCGGCGGGCTTTGTGCTTGCTGCGCTGCCGTCGGCTGCCGAGCTGATGAGAAACCTGCTGCTCTTGTTAAGCATCTGCCTGCTCACCGGGGTGTACGAGGAAGCGTTCATGCGCGTGCTGGGCATAGAAGCGCTTGAGGGCGCGATGGGGGAAGGCGGAGCCGCTCCTAGACGTGCTGCTTACGGACAAACTGCTGGCAAATCCGTTGGCGTCTCCAGTGATGTTGAGCATGGTGTTGCAAAGCCGTCTATCGCTCTAGATGCCGCTGCGAAGCGTGCTGTCTTGGTCTCGGCGGTGTTGTTCGCGCTGCTGCACGTGGGCGTGCCTGATGTGTCGGCAGGCCAGCTGGTGCTTATGCAGTCGGCGGTGAAGTTCGTGCAGGCGCTGTTATTCGGCCTGATCCTGGGCGTGCTGTACACGCAAACGCGTCGACTGTGGCCCTGTGCGCTCATCCATGCCGGCTTCGATGTGCTGTACTTAGCGCCAAACGTGCTCATAACAGGCGCAATGCCTGGAACGTACGCATCAGGGGCAGCAAGCGACACCGTGCTGCTTGCGGTGACGGTGCTTATGCTCGCAGGCATTGTTATAAAAATCCGGAAAGAAATTGCGCGTTAGCACTTGCATGCGCGGATGAAAGCGTGTAGTATATATATTCGCTTTGAGAAATCAGGCGCCAATTCGCGGGCGTGGCGGAATTGGCAGACGCGTACGGTTCAGGTCCGTATGGGGGCAACCCCATGGAGGTTCAAGTCCTCTCGCCCGCACCATTCGAAATCGAAAGACCCGCTTCGGCGGGTCTTTTTGCATCCTGAGCATATGTCCGCTCTCTTCCGCGGTATGGCTGAAGGCCGGGAGCTCCAGTTTGCGTCTTAGTTCGAATGCTCCGAACTCCGTCTTCGTTTCAGCCGAAGCCTTGAGCTTTGTTTTGCGCAATGGCTTAAATGTTTCATGCCCCGCTTTGCGTGTTGCCTGAGTGCTCCGCGCAATCCAATTTGGTAAAGCCTGCCTTCCCGTTCTGCAAGAAGGACGCAAGATGATTTTGAAATTCACTCTTGCATATGACAGGAAAATGACGTAACATACTTTCTTGCCTTGTTAAGGCGCCAATTCGCGGGCGTGGCGGAATTGGCAGACGCGTACGGTTCAGGTCCGTATGGGGGCAACCCCATGGAGGTTCAAGTCCTCTCGCCCGCACCATTCGAAATCGATAGACCCGCTTCGGCGGGTCTTTTTCGTGTGCTGGGGTAATTGCAGCGCCTTGCCATTCATTCCGCAAACCTACCTATTTCGGTGTGAAACGCTGTGCTTCATTCTTGTTGATGCAGCGTTGCTTTCTTCGGGTCTGGTCGGCTTGCTACTATAGAGGGGAAATCTTATACCGTAGCGCTGATCCCCGAAGGAAGTATGCTTATGGAAATGCTCGAGTTCGTGTTGCTGTTGTTGGCGGCGGTGCTTGTCTCCGCCGTGCTCGACCAGGTCACCCCGCGCGTGTCGCTGCCGCTGGTGCAGATCGCGTTGGGCGCCGTCATCATCTTGCTGGTAGGCACGCCCGTCGACGTGGCAATCGATCCTGAGCTATTCCTGGTGCTGTTCATCGCGCCTTTGCTGTTCGACGAATCGCGGCATGCAAGCAAACGTGGGCTGTGGGATAACAAGGGGGCTATCGTGTCCCTTGCCGTCGGCCTGGTGCTCGCCACGGTTCTGGTGATCGGCTTCGTGCTGAATTGGCTCGAGCCCTCCATCCCGCTTGCGGCGGCGTTCGCGCTGGGCGCGGCCTTGGGGCCCACCGACGCGGTGGCCGTTTCGGCGCTTGGCAAGGACATCCACCTGTCCAGCCGTCAGAAATCCCTGCTCTCCGGCGAGGCGCTCATCAACGACGCATCGGGCGTCGTGTCGTTCCAGTTCGCCATAGCCGCGGCAATCACGGGCTCGTTCTCGTTGGCCAACGCAGCGCAGAGCTTCGCTATCAGCTTCTTCGGGGGCATTGCGGTCGGCTTGGTTGTCGGCTTTCTGGCGGTGCTGGCGCTCGGCGCCATCCGTAGCTACGGCTACGAGAGCATCACGGTGCACGTGGTGTTCGAGGTGTTCACGCCCTTCATCACGTTCCTGACGGCCGAGCATTTCGGCACAAGCGGCATCCTGGCAGTGGTGGCTGCCGGCCTGCTCATCGCGCTGATGCCGCACAAGCCTACGCCTGCCGCCGCGCGTCTGAAAATCGCCTCTAATAGCGTGTGGGAAGCGCTCGTGTTCGTTATCAACGGTGTTGTGTTCGTCATGCTGGGCATGCAGCTGCCGAAGGCCGTCATGCCGTCGTGGCATAGCAGCGAGACCAGCTCGCTTCTGCTGTGCGCCCTGGTGCTGCTTGTCACGGCGCTGGTGGTGGGCGTCCGTTTCCTGTGGGTGCTCGTCATGGAGCGCATGCATCGCGGCTCCAAGCCGCGCACGGGCGGTCAGCTGGTGCGCGACGCCCTGGTCACCACGCTTTCAGGTCCGAAGGGCGCCATCACGCTGTCCATCATCATGACCATCCCGTTCACCCTTTCCACGGGCGAGGCGTTCCCCCAGCGCGACAACCTGATCTTCCTGGCGTCGGGCGTCATCCTGTGCACGTTGCTGTTGGCGAACTTCGTGGTACCGCTGCTTGCGCCGAAGGAGCAGGCTGACGAGCAGGACGAACAAGCGGTGAATGCGGCGCACATCGAAATTCTCAAGCGCGTCATCCGCCAAATGCGCGAGCAGAAGACGCCGACCAATGAGGCCTCCACGCAGATCGTCGTCCGCCAGTACAGCGAGCGCATAAAGCGGCTGCGTCGCAAGAATACCTCGGCCCCGTGCTTGCTCGAACTGCGCGCTACGGCTATCGAGCAGCAAAAGGCCCAGGTGGATAAGTATATCCGCGAAGGACGCATCTCCCGTGCCGAGGGTGAGCGCGAAATCGAACGCCTTGAAAGCTCTCGCCGCACGCTTCTGCGTGCGCATACGCGTCGCCAGGCGCTGGGAGAGGTATGGAGTCGCCTGAAGGTGGGCGCCGTGCACACGGCGCGTCGCGTCGATCGCGCGGTTCGTCATGTGGTGGACGATGAGGCCCAGATCGAGCAGCATCGCCAGCTGCGCATCGAGCTGGAGGAATGCGCGCTTGCATATTACAACCTTCGTATGACCGATGAGAACCTCGAAATCGCCGATGGCGCGGGCGTGCTTGCGGCTGAGTGCCGCTCCACGCTGGCGTTCCTCCGTGCGGTAAACGAGCCGGAGAAGCTGGCCAGCGCCAACGTGGCTGGCAGCGTGGTCGGCATGGACGCCGGCGGCATGCGCGGCGCGCTTGAGGGCATGGACACGCAGAAGATCCAGGTGATCAAGGCCCGTGTGTCCGACGTTGAGGCCGAGGCCCTGCGCATCGAGCTCGAGGAAATCCAGGCGATGCGCGACGAGGGCGCCATCAGCCGCGAGACTGCGCGCAACCTGCGCGAAGAAGTATACTTGCTTCAAATGGCCATCGGAGAATAGGAATCGAATGAGCTCGTACACCACCATCGAGGGGCGTGCCGTCGCCGAGATAGAGGAGAAGAAAAGCCGCTTCATCGCCAGCTTGGCCCATGTTGAGACCGAGGAAGAGGCGCTGGCGTTCCTCGAGGAGATCCGTGCGGCGAACCGCATGGCACGCCATAACGTGTACGCGTACATCCTGCGCCAGGGTGGCGCGGGCGCCGCGGGGCGCGTTCGCTATTCCGACGATGGCGAACCTCAGAAGACCGCGGGCCTGCCTACCCTCGAGGTGCTGCAGCATGCGGGGCTGACCGATGTGGTGTGCGTGGTCACGCGCTATTTCGGCGGGGTGCTGCTGGGTACGGGCGGCCTGGTACGCGCGTACACCCAGTCAACTCAGGCGGGCATCGATGCCGCGCAGCTGGTGGTGGTGTCGCGTTGCGTTGATCTGCGCATCCGCATAGCGTATCCGCGCTACGAGCAGCTGATACGCCTGGCGGAAGATCACGGCGCCAAGGTGCTGTCCACCGACTTCGCCGATGCGGTCACCATGAACCTGCGCATGCTCGACGGCACGCAGCAGCCTCTGCTCGATGCGCTGACGGCGCTAGAGCGCGGCCAGGAAGACGTAGAGGTAAGCGACCCTATAGACGCCGCGTTTTAGCTTGCCGCTTCGGGTGCGGCGCCTTTGGCGCGCTGCATTGGATATGCCATTTTCCGGCGCCCGGCTGACCGGTGCGGTGTTTTGCGCAGCATGCGGCTTCTGGCGCATTGCCTTTTGACGCGCCGCCTTCTAGGACGTGTACTGGTCCATGAAGTCTAGGATCTCCTGGCGGGAGTGAAGGCCCGTTTTCGCGTAGATTCGCTTGATGTGGGCGTGTGCGGTGCTGGGGCTGATGTAGAGCTCCTCGGCGACGCGCTTCTGCGTCCAACCCAGCGCGTAAAACGCAAGCACCTCTACCTCGCGATCGGAGAGCAGGAACTGCTTGCCCATCTGCTCAGCGTTGCTTCGCATGGTTGCCTTGCGGATGTCGGCTATGGAATCGCCCTCGTCAAGGCCCATCAGGCGCACTAGTCTCATCCCATGCGTGGAATCGGGCTGCACAGCGCTGCTTTCGTCCGCTGCATCATCCGGCTCCGCGCTTTCGACGGGCGTTATCCCCGCGCATTGCAAGGGGTTTGCGGCACTGGCGGCTCCGGCGGCACCCGCGCCCACAGGCGCGGCATTCGCGCACGCGCCGCATTCGCTGTAACCGCCTGCGTTGTCTTTCAGGATCGTGAGCGCCTCAACGTTCGCTTGCGCCCGCTCCAGCTGCTTCTCCAGGCGCTCCATGCGGCGCACGTGCAAGTCGTGGCGCTCATCGGCTTCCATCTGGGAAACCTTGAGGAACTGCCCGAGCGCGACCTGCGTCGAGATCACCACGCAGGTGCCCATGACGGCGTTGATGAGCAGGTCGTTTGTGGAAAGCGATTGCATGTTGATCAGCGTGACGCGCGCGATGGCGCGGCAGCCGAGCCATACGATCCAGCCGCCCAGGGCGTAGTAGTACGGGTCGCGCCAGCCGAAGCTCATGAACGCGATGATGATGTACCAGGTAAACGCCACCAGCAGCGCGTTGAGCGTGGTGGTGAACACCGCGCCGATGTCCGGCATGCCGGGGAAGGCCGCGTACAGCACCAGCGCGGCGCACGCGAACAGCTCCAAGAGGATGAACATGCCCACGGTCATCACGCTTTTGCGCTTGCGCATCATCATGGAGATGATCATGCAGCAAATGGCTATGGTGAGCAGGCCGTATGCGACACGGGTGACGGGATGGAACGCGATGGGCACGCCGTCGGGGTAGCCGCGCAAAAAGCCGTCCACGATGGAGAGCACGCCGATGCTCGTGGCCGTTGCCGTGAGGAAGCGCTTGCTCGACAGCAGAGTGGTGGCAAACCCGAAGAAGTCGTCGTTGGGCGTGAACGATTCGATGTCGTTCGCCAGCTTGTTTTTGCGCGCACCCAGCATGCAGGGGAACTGCAGAAGCGTGAGAGCGGCGGCGAGGTAGAAGCCGTACGTGCCGATGAGCGAGCAAATGTAAATCTCCACCTCGCTGATGGCAAGGGCGCTGAACACGTACAGCGCGGCGGTGGTGCTGCCACACCCGCGGGCACGGCGCAGCCAGTAGAAGATGGCGAACGATCCGAAGAACGTGACGGCGACGCAAAGCCAGTAGTGCACGTTCGGCGAGAAGACTCCTGCAAGGTGGACTAGGGGCAGGGCAAGGACGCATGCCGTTTCAAGCACGATGCACGTGCGCATGATGCGGTTGGTGGTGCGCTTCTTCAGACGGATCTTCCGCGTTCCGATGACTATCAGGATGACGGACATGATGCCGAGCGCCGCGAGCATGGCGCCATCGGTGAATATGCCCTCGTCGGTGTGGGTGTAGCTGCCATAGCCGGCAACGATAAGGCCGGCGCGCGCGAAGCATAGGCCCAGAATGGAGGGGATGAGCGGGATATATAGGCTAAGAAGCTTCGTGCCGGTTGGCATGGGGTGGGCGGCGTCATCGGGCGCAAGGTGGTTCGTGCGCGTTCGAGCGCTCGGCTTCGCGCCGGCGGCGCTTGAAGCGCCCGCCGGTTGTCCTGAAGCCGATATCTCTCCCCGCCCTTGTTCGCGCTGAGCGATCGAATCGCCCGCTTCGTTGATCCTCACTGATCCTCCTGGTGTATGCGGCGCGTTTTGCCAGGTGACCGGCCCTTTCCCCAAAAAGCCGGCTTACTTGTCCGCAAATTCCCTCAAAGAGGGTATGCGCGAAACGCCATGTTCGCCATCATACCATATGGGAAATAATGCATCGTAACAGCATCGTTAACAGTAGGGGGTATCGAAATGGCGAACGAGCACGAAATCACGTTCGATGAGCCGGACGAGGGTCGTGACATCTATCACGAGCCGGACGACCGTGCGCTTATCCGCACGAAGGACGTGTACCAAACCGAGCTGGACAACGGCGTGGAGGGCTATTCCGAAACGCTGCTGGCCATCGTGGCGAACTTCAAGAACGCTGGCAAGCCCGAAGGGTTCAACGTGCAGAGCATGGTGGGCAAGTCAAAGCGCGGCGAGGTGGCGTTGCGCCTGTTCGCCGTGGTGGACGATTCCGTTGCCGACCCGGTGTTCGTGAAGGTGGGCTTCAAGAGCCGCGGATGCCTGGCCATGACCGGCTGCGCGAGCGCCATCTGCTCCATGATCGAGGGCAAGACGTTCTCGCAGGCGCTGGAGCTGACGCCCAAGGACGTGGAGGCCGCGGTCGACGGCGTGCCGAAGGGCAAGGGGCACACCACCCTGTTCGCCATCGAGGCCGTGCGCGGCCTGGTGGGCGACTGGATGTACCGCTGCGGCATGTCGCTTGCGGAGATGAACGAGAAGCTGCCGTGCGACGAGTTGTCGGTGGAGTGCCTGATGTGCGAGCACTGCAGCCTGCGCGACACGCGCGTGGAGATGGCGATCAACGAGGCCATCGCGAAGCAGAAGGCCGGCGAGGCGAAATGAGCGAGCAGATGAATACCGCCGAGGAGGCCGTGGGCCAGGAAGTCGTGTTGGAAGCCGTGGAATCGGACGCGGGGATGGCGGTTGCCGAGCAGGGCGCTGTAAACGCTGCGGATGTGGAAGCCGCCGCCGGCACCGACGAGGCGCCCGAGGGGGAAGCGACCGACGAGCCTACGGAGGAGGAGCTTGCGGCCGCGCGCGAGCTGGCCGAGAACAACGCGCTCGCCGACGTGTTCGACGACGTGCGCAAGCAGTCGGCTGACAGCCACCTGGTCACGCCCGAGCACTGGCCTGAGATCGGTTTGGTACCCGATCATATGACGGCAGAGGACTTCGAGATGTTCGTGTACGAATGGCTCGAGGATTACCAGGCGGAGCACAAGGAAGAGATCGAGGCGGAGCGCGCCGCCGAGCGCGAGAAGGCCGCCGCGGTGCGTTCGGCCACCCGAGCGGTGGGCGTGCCTCCGAAGATCCCGAACCGCCGCTTGGCGCAGATCGAGGCCGACAATGAGGAGAAGGCGGCAGAGGCCGCTGACAAGGCGCCGGAAGCTGCTGACCAGGGCTCCGCTGAGGCCGAAACCGTTACGGCGGATGCCTCCGAGCAGGTTGCCGATGCCGCCGTCGCTGCAGCGCCCGCAGCCTCCGAGCCCGCCCCGGTTTCTCCCGCCGAAGCAGAAGCCAACGACGAGCAACCCGTCGAGGACGATAGGAGCCCCTTCGCCGGCCTGCGCATTCCCGAAGGCTATCGCCTCGAGCAGATCGAGGGCGAATGGGTGCTCGTGGAGGACGAGAACGCGGTGCCCGTGCGCAAGGAGATCAAGTGCAACCGCATCAAGGTGCTCATGGGCATGCACAGCTACTATCTGTATGACGAGACGCTCATGACCGCCAGCTATGCGCGCTGGGCGTTCCTGGCCGCCGAAGACAACCCAGTGGTCACGTTCGTCGAGTGCGTGCGCGAGGATTCGCGCGTGTACCCGCGTCCTTATGCCGCCGAGTGCCTGAAGAACCCGCCGTTCCGCATGACCGACGAGCAGATCGAGGAAACGTGGCAGGCGGTTCGCGATTCCGGCAACTATCCGGACATCGAGCGCACCGAGGCTTCCAATGGCGACGTGTACTACTATTCCACACAGTACCTCGAGTCCGGCTATGCGGCATCGTTGGCCGAATATGACGCGGTGGAACGTCCCGCCGACGTGTAACACCCGATGAGAGTCTAGCGCGCGGCAGCCATACGCAACGCAATGCGCCCCGAGCGGTTTCGCTCGGGGCGCATTTTTGCGAAAGGATGCCATTCCGCCCGTTTCACTTCTTCTCTTCTTGCTTCCCTGCAAATGGGCGTCTCCTGGAATTCACGCCAGCCTTTGAGATAGCGAGATTGTTTCTCCTTGGCTCATGCCGACCGACTTGGGAAAACGGCGGAGTGCAGACGCGGTTCTTATTCCATAACCGCAGAAGACCGAATACCAGATGCTCCATAACGCAAAAACGCCCCCCGCTGTCTGCGCAACGGGGGGCGTTTGCGATTCAGGCTCGCTTTGCCGGTCTAGCTTGCCAGCTTAGCGTTTACGGCAGCAGGTTCAGGCTCTGCAGCTCGGCCTTGACGTCGTCCATGCCGTAGTAATCCAGGCAGTCGGCAGTCGGGCAGCCCTTCTCGGAATCCCAGCCGAACTTCTCGTACAGCATGGTCAGGCCCTTCTGGAAGTCTTCCTTCTCCATCTTGTCGGTGCCCTTGGTGAACGGCTCCTTGTCCGGGTCCTTCGTGAACGGCCACTGGGTGATGACGTCGTGGATGGTACGGCAGTCGTTGCAGCCGATCTTGCCGTCCTTGTCGGTCATGCCGCGCACGGTGTTGGCGCGCTGCAGCGTCATGATCTTGGCGGCGCGCTTGTACAGCTCGTCGGTGGTGACGTCCTCGCCGGTGACGGCCTTGTAGAACTTGGCCTCCAGGTCGAGGTCGCCGCGGTAGTTGCGGCTCTTCGACGGGGACTGGGCCATCGGCCACACCCAGTTGCACAGCGTCAGCGAGTCATGCAGCACGTCGGTGACGATGGACCACCAGCAGAAGTTCGCCTTGTGCTCGTTCATCGGCTTGTAGTCCTTGGCGTCGTCCAGAGCGTCCTCGCCGCCCCACAGCTCGGCAGCGATCTGCTGCTTCAGCTCGTGCGGAAGGCCGCACTGCAGCATGTTCTGATGCGAGTGGATCATGGGGTCGCGGTTGAACACCATGTTCAGCAGGCCGCCGACCTGGCCGTAGGACTCGATTGCGTGGTGCACCGGCCAGCCGCGGTAGTTGATCAGGCAGCTAGCGGTGGTGTCGAACCACTCCATGTCGTCCCAGCGCGGGCACCACACGAGCGGGCCGTGGCCAAGGTAGGACATCTCGTTGTCGTTCTGGGCGATGTGCTTGAGCAGCTCGACCATGATGGTGGGGTCGTTCTTCTCGAACTTCTCCCAGTCGAACATGTTGTACTCGGCCTCGGGCAGCACCTTCTTGAAGATGCCCTTGGACACGCAGTGGGCGATGTCGCGGTAGATCTGAGCGTAGTTGCACCACATGCCCAGGTCGTCCATCGTGCCGCCGACGACCTGGTCCCAGATCAGGCCGTCCTCGGTGGAAGCCTTGACAGGGGTGTGGTCGCCCAGGATCTTCACCATGTAGATGGAGAACGGGAAGTTCGGCACGCAGGTGTTGCCGGTGATCTCGAAGCCGCCGTTCTTCTTGGCGTTCGGCACGCGCATGTCGGAGTAGCAGTGGATCGGGCAGCTGTGGCAGCCGTTCATCTTGATGGTGTACTTCTCGGCCTCGGGACCCTCGTCCTTGGTGGTCTTCATGCAGCGGTAGCCGACGGTGTTGATCTCGCCAGGCTTCGGCTCGCCGGTCTCGATCGGCTCGCCCTCGGCGTCGGCCCAGTACAGGCCCTTCTTGGCGGTCCAACGGGTGCCCTTGTCGTAGTACTCGGCCCATTCCTGCTGGGTGGACGGCACGACATGGTTGTTGTTGGAGCCGACGATCTCGCGCAGCATGTAGTCGGACAGCTCGGCCAGGGCCTTCGGGTCCTTGACGTTCACGCTGCCGTTGCCCTCGACGACCAGGGCCTTGAGCTTCTTGGAGCCCATGACGCAGCCCAAGCCGGCACCGGCGGAGTGATTACGGGAGTTCATCATGACGGCGTAGGGCAGCAGGTTCTCGCCGGCAGGGCCGATGGTGGCCACGCAGGCGCGGTTGCCCTCGAGGCGGTTCAGGGCTTCGGTGGTGGAACGGGTGCCCATGCCCCAGACGAAGGATGCGTCCTTGATCTCGACCTGATCATCCTTGATATGCAGGTACACCGGCTTGTCGGACTTGCCCTCGACGATGATGGCGTCGTAGCCGGCCAGCTTGATGCGGGCGCCGATCATGCCGCCGCAGTGGGCGTCGACAACCAGATGGTCCTTGCTGAACGTGGACAGGAAGCTGATGGTGGTACGGCCAGCCAGCGGCACGCCGGAGGCGGTCAGCGGGCCGACGGCGTAGACGATCTTGGATTCCTCGGACAGAGGATCGGTGCCAGCGGGCACCTCGTCGTACATGATCTTGTTAGCAAGGCCCATGCCGCCGATGTATTCCTTATAAGGTGCGGTGGACTCGGTGGTGATGCTGCCCGTCGTCAGATTGACGCGCAGGATCTTGCCGGCCCAGCCGTATGACTTCTCGTCAGCCATGTTGCATCTCCAAATCTCTTCTCGATACATGCGTTGCGTGACATGTCGGGCGATTCGGGTGCAGACGACAATTCGTCACTGGGCAGTGTTGCGCACCTTGTGAAACGGGCATCCCCTCTTTGAGGGTAATTTATGGAAATGGCCTGGTAAACGGCGAACGGAAGCGAATTTTCGGCGAATAAGGGGATAAAAGCGGCGGCATTGACCCCCAAAGAGGGGATACCGAAAAACTGATGAGCCGCATACTACTTACTGTTGCGTGACCCGGAAAGGGCGAAGAGTGTGCGCCGGAAATCAGAAGGGACGAGGCTGACGAGTCCTCGGCTGAGGGAGGAACCGGCGCAAGGTAGCGACTCACCAATATATGTGAGGGGGAGTACTGAGAATGTCAGATACGAATACAAGCGGCAGCGCCCCGGTCAAGAAGAACATCACCCGCCGCGACGTGCTGGCCATGGCCGGCTGCGGCGTTGCAGGCCTGGTCGTCGGCGGCGCGCTGGCCAGCTGGGGCGTCACCCAGGAGTCCATCGCGTCCGGCCGCATCGAGCTGCGCACCACGCCCACCAAGATGATCGTCACCGACCGCGCCCGCTGCTCGGGCTGCCAGCGCTGCGAGATGATGTGCACGCTGAAGAACGACGGTCGCGTGTGCCAGCACATCGCCCGCGTGCGTGTGTGGGATAACTATTATTGGGGCACTTCCGCCGACACCGGCGAGGGCTCCTTCGGTGAGGGCAAGCACGGCGCTTGCGAGTTCACCGTCGAGCACTGCAAGCAGTGCGCCTACCCGCAGTGCGTGAAGTACTGCCCGGTCCACGCCATCTACGCCGACGAGAAGACCGGCGCCCGCACGGTCGACACCAAGAAGTGCATCGGCTGCGGCATGTGCAGCCAGGCTTGCCCCTGGAACATGCCCCGCGTCGACACCGAGACCGGCGTGTCCACGAAGTGCATCTCCTGCGGCCGCTGCGCCGAGCAGTGCCCCAACGGCGCCATCCAGTTCATCGATTGGCAGGATATCGCGCAGAAGATCATCGACGAGGGCATCGTTCGCACGACGACCGCGGTCACCGCGTAATCGTTTCGGGGCGATACACCCCGCATGATGCGAACGCCCGCGCGGCAAGCGCGGGATGTGCAAGGTTGCATACCTTATAACCGCGACCAAGGAAAGGAGTGAGCGCGAGATGATGGACGACGCAGCGGTGTTCTCGGTGCTTTCGAAGTGCTTCGGTTCCGTTGAGAAGGACGAATGGAGGCGCCTGACGCGCAGCGCGACCTGGGCCGAGTTCACGGACGGCGTTCGCCGTCTTCTGCAAGACGATACGCGTTTCGGCAAGCAGGCAAGCCCCATCGAGCGCATGCATGTGCGCGTGCCCATGCAGGAATTCCTTTCCAGCAACGAGGTGGACGAGCTGTTCTGCCCTCCGCTTTTCGAGGAGAAGCAGGGTTTTGCGGCGCGTCACTTCACCGGCGGGCTTCCCCAGTCGGCGATTCCCGTGGAGTCGTTGTACACGGATTGGAACACCCCCGGCAACGTGAATCCGCTTATCGGCAAGCAGAAGGGCCTGTACCTGGGCGCTTCGGCGCGCTACATGCGGGCGTTGATCGAGCAGCTGGGCCTGGAGGTGCCGGCGGAATACGCCGACTGCCCCGATCACCTGGCGTTGGAGCTCGATCTGGTGGCAGTTCTGCTGCGAAGCGGCATGGACGCCGAAGCTCGACGGTTCGTGGCCGAGCGCTTCGATTGGCTGACCGACTACCGGTTGAAGCTGCTCAAGCTTGACGATGACGCGCGGTTCTACATCAGCCTGGTCGACGTGATCTTGGGCATCTGCGCGGAACAGCGCGCGGAGTCCGAGTCGGCCCAGATGGCTTGATGGCGGTTCGCATCATGGATGAAACGATGACGCAGGATGCATATAGAGAGGAATCAGCAATGTCAGAAAACGCTATTACCAGGCGAAGCTTTCTGGCCGGCAGCGCCGGGGTCGCAGCAGTAGCGGCCGG
>ERZ1034913.143-NODE-143-length-70006-cov-30.226916_pt1 | contig 70006 bp, 54 predicted proteins | sample MGYA00520697_ERZ1034913 | MGnify/ENA primary metagenome ERZ1034913 (study PRJEB33766, sample SAMN09781786) | gut metagenome | biome: gut microbiome | host: Homo sapiens | place: Madagascar | study: EMG produced TPA metagenomics assembly of the PRJNA485056 data...
GGGTGGGGGTGCCGGTTGCGGCGGTGGTGCCGGGCGCGGCGGTGTCTGTGGCGTTGGCGGTGGGGGTGCCGTCAGCGCTTTCCGTGTTGGCTGCGCTGGCGTCGGTGGATGTTGCGTTGCCGTCCTCTACGGTATCTGCTGTCGCGATTGTGTTGGTGCCGCCTTCGGCCTTGCCCGCGTCGCTGCTCGTGGCGTCGGCTTGCGCCTGCTGCTCGGCTGTTGCCCGAGGCTGCATGGCTTCCGCGATGGCCGCCATGGGCAACGTCGCGCCGACCATGGACGTGCACGCGATCGCGCAGATCAGGTAGTAAAGGGGTCGTTTCATAGCGGAGCCTCTCGGTGAGCAGCCAATAGGGTCCGAAGGCAGCTCCAGGCCAGCACTCCGCACATATTTTGTTGGGGATTATTTTACGGGAACCCCAGTCAACATCAGCGAACTTTCTGGGGGATGTTGGGGAGGGGAGTAGTATCTGACTGTTGGGGCGTTGGCGATTGGCGGCGTCCCGCCCGTGCTTCGTTGGCTATACGCGATGTGGGAGTTTCAACATGAGGCCGTCTTGCGCCTCATCGAGGCTCGGCACCGAGGCCTTCCAAGAAAGGTTTGCGAGGCTGCTGCCAAGGTCAAGCTCTACATGGTCGTGTTCTTCAATTTTGCAGCCAAGGTGATTCTCGTCTGGTGAAAGGCGACATTCGACCGGACGCGACCCGATGATTCGATATTCCTGCTGGTAAGCGTACTTGGGCGTTTTGATAAGTAGGTTGCAGATCGTGCCTTGGAAAATTTCCTCGATCAGCTTTGGTCCGGGGATGCCATAGGAGATGGCGCCGTGGGCGTATACCTCCTCGCCGCCGGTGGTGTGGCTGTCTATAAGGCGCGCGAAGCTGTCGTACCGCACGATGCCGATCCATCCGTCTGCACATCCGAACTCGCGGATCATGCGCTTCGGGATTTGGACAGAACCGTCGACGATGTCGTTCTCGCGGACCTTGTTCATGCAGTAGATGGGCAGGCGGTAATTACCGTAGATGCATGCCGGGAGGACCATGGACGCCTCGAGCGGATCGCCCTGTTCGCCAGGCAGGCCATGATAGTAGCCGGCCGCTTTCATGTACAGTCGACCGTTCATCAAGTCGTCGATGTATGCTTCCTTGGATGCGAACTTGAGTAGGTATGCGATGCCGTCTTTGAGCATGGCGTTTCCTTTCTTGGGTAGTGATGTCTCGGACCGCCTTGTGCGGCCAGGTTCTTTGCTACCAAGGTAAAGGTTCCTGGCGGGACCCTCGTGCCGGAATGGCGCGCGCCTAGCGCTTGACGAAGTTGTGATCGCCTGTGGCACTGGGGCACACGCAGGTGGAACGTTCCGGAAGTTGTTGTTGGACGGAGGAGTGTCAGCCGCCGTCAACTTTCAACGATATCGGGGACGAGCTCATAGCTGTGACTGTCCTGCGCAACCGCAGAGGTCCTACGTTCCTTGGACGCGTAAGGGTGGTGTCAGGTGTGTGCTGAACACTCTGTTGGAAATGGCGCGGAGCATTAGATCCTCGCCGCGATGTCGACCTGTGCGGCCATCAAGGATTTGTTCGGCGTCAAGATCGAACTTCCAGTGCGGGCACAGTGGATTGGGATAGGATGGATGATTGGGTCATCTTCGAGCTTGCAGGTGAAATAGGGGCGGCATAGGATATCTATTGATATTCGGGTTTGGGATACGGGCCGACTCGCTTCGAATCGGGCCTACACCAACTTTCTCTACACTATCGTATGAGAGGAATCTGGTATGAAGATCGATTTGCATTGCCATACCATCAAGGCGAAATCGGGCGATGGAGGGCGCGGTATTGACCCGACCAGCCTGGCTGAGACCTTAGCAAACAACCAGGTTGGTATCGCCGCCATCACAAACCACAACCTTTTTGACCTTTCAAAATTCAAGCAATGCGTAGCTGAAGCGTCTGCTAAGGGAATCAGTCTCTGGCCGGGCATAGAGCTTGATATTCGAGGTAAGTCTGGGGTTGTCGGCCATGTAATCGTTATTGCTGACCCCGTGTATGTGGAGCAGTTTTCGGATGTCTGTAATGGAATGGTTCAATGTACGCATCCTGATGACTTTGTTCTTGAATGGGATAAGCTTGCCGATACATTTGTCGGGCAAGGGTTTGACTTCATCGTGATGTCTCATTACCGTCCCTTCAAGGGCAAATCTTTTAAAGATAAGGCACTGCCTTACGCCGATAATCAAGCACTAAAGGCAAGTTTTCCAGTAGAAACTCCGTTCTTTTTCGAACCTTCAAACCTTAAACGTGCTGGCATCATGTATGCCGATGGAGTCGATTGCCTAATTGGCTCTGACGTCAAAGACTGGAGCAAATATTGCGAGTGCTCTCTCCCTGAGATTAAACTTGAGGTCAAGAGCTTCAACCAGTTTCTACTCCTGCTTAGAAAGACGCCTGAAGTTCTCAAATCCGTTATGGACAAGAAAACGTCAGAGCAGGTTGAAATCACTTTGTTCGATGGCGACGCGAAGCTTGCTTTCCCCGTCTACAACGACGTCACCATCGTCTTTGGCGCCAAAGGCACTGGGAAGACGGCGCTTCTCAAAAAGATAGAGAGTCATTTTCGGGCGAAGGGGTGGACTGATGTCTCTTCGTACTACGCGTCAGAAAACAATGACAAGTATAAACAAATGGTGACCGTGAATCCCAGAGAGGAAGACTTTGTTAAACTCGGCGTCGACGACGCGAGTGATAAATTCGCTGGCATCAGAGCGTGGAATGAACCAGCAGTAACTCCTTTTAGCGATTACATCAGCTGGGAAGAATACAGTGTCGAGAAAAAGGACACAGCTCGCTTCGGATTTGCTTTGGCTTCTGCACCTGTAGATCCGGACCTTGACGCTATGAGAGGTCTTATCGCTGACTATAAGACATTGATATCTAGCGCTAATAATATTCTTAACAACAAGATCGTTGAGGCTTGCTTGAGTTCTAACGAATTCAGTGAACTTAGATCTGCTGTTCTGAGAGCATGTATGAACGCGCAATCCTATGTGCGATCCGGTTTCGTTGACGCTTACGCACTTCATCTCGAGTGTTTTACAGTCAAGAAAATGAAAAGTTACATCACTGCGCGAACGGGGAGCCCTACAAAGCCTTCCGGAACCGGGTTTTCGGCTTTCGCCTTAAGCTACAAAAAGGCGAGATCCATTTTGAATTCGATTTCCGATTCTTTTCAAAACGAGCCTTATGAGGAAAAAGTGGTGCTCGGACGTCTGGCTGAAAAGGGCGACGTTGTACAACATCGAAAATACCTAATAAACCCGTCGCAGGGAACGAAGGTCTCTTATCTTCGCGATAAGGTGAAGGCCAAGAATTTAAAATCGTTGGTTGCGGCAATAGGCAATGCATCGGATACCGCCAAAACTCCGTGTGTGGCATTGGCCTCGAAAATAGCTGATGTTAACAAGATGACAGATGAGATGGGAATTGCCTCGCTTAAGGACTGCCTGGGCGTTACCTCCTATGTGGCTTGTGGGGGAGATTCGAGCTATGAGCCCTCTAACGGGGAGAGGGCGATGATTGTTCTTGCCCATGCTCTGTTCGACGATGATGCCTCCATTTACATCCTCGATGAGCCTGAGGCAAGTATGGGCAATGAATTCATCAACGAGGTTATCGTAGATAGAATCAACATGCTGGCGAAAGCAAATAAAATTGTTATAGTGTCCACCCATAATGCCAACATTGCTGTTCGCACTTTGCCCTGGCAATCGATTTATCGCGAATACGATGGCGGTTGCTATCGTACCTACGTGGGAAATCCCTTTTGCGATGAGCTTAGGGATATTGCCGAGGTCAAACCGCCTAAGGTGTGGACACAAGTGAGTATGGACACTCTTGAGGGCGGGGAATATGCATTTACCGACAGGGAGATTGTTTATGGAAAACTTAACTAACGGAATCGTTCTGAACGCCGGTACCGACCAACACGTGATTACGGTTACGGTGCGCATGAACTCGGAGGGCAATGAGGTCCTTCACTTTGAAGGCGCTCCGGAAGAGTTGGACATCGACTTTGCGAAAAGCGACCAGACCTCTCTACGCAAGTTATTTCGCTGGTTGTTGGATGAGCAGCTCAAGCAAAGATTCAGCCTGAAATTAGAGATTGACTCCTCGGTTAAGAATGTCACTTATAAAAAGGTCGCTGAGGATTACGTCAATGATCTCAACGCTGAAATTGATCAGGTCTTTTTAAATGAAGCTCAGACCATTAAGGATCTACATGAGAAATTGGGATAGAGCACGGAAACGGTAGTGGTTCTGGGGACTCATAAGCCTCGATTAGTTTGAGGGTTCCTTTAAGATGGCTATCGATAGCGTCTTGATAAGAGCTGCTTCGAATATTGGCAGCATGGTTGTTTGCGAATTTGTGTATGAGACGCTTAACTAATGTGTCCTCGTGGAGTGCGATGCCGTCTTTTGGGTCGTTGCGGCTGCGGGCATAGAAAATGTGTTTAAGCGTTGGTGCTCGTCAATTATCAGGGCAATACAGTTCGAGCTGGGGGATGGGTCTCTTTTCGACGACCATAAGTGCATTCGATGACGCGTTTACATTTTTGCAGCATGGCTTAAATCCATCTATTGTGTCTTGACGAGGGTTGCGGCAACCTTGGCTTCGAGTATATGACGGACTTTCCTGGAGGGGTACCGTCTAGATTCTTTTGCAAATTGATTTAGCCGTCCTCGGCCCCGTCCTCTTCTAGCCCTCCGCCTTTCCCTTCAGCTCGTCCACCCCCCCCGTTTGGAAATGTCCGGGTACCTCCTTTTGCCGCAGTCGTGCTCCACTATGTACTTAAGCCTCGCCGTCATCAGCATGAGGGCCGAGTTGCCGTCCGGGAAGGTCCCGACGACCCTCGTCCTCCTCCTGATCTCGTGGTTGAAGCGCCCGATCCCGTTGTTCGTCCTGATCCGGCGCCAGTTCTCGGGCGGGAATTCCGTATGGGCAAGCGTCTCGGCGAACCTGTCGCGCACCGTCTTCGCGGCCGTTCCGAGCCGCATCGACTCCAACTCGTCCGCCTCCTCCTCGGCCTTCCTGCCGCATGCCTCGCGCGATTCCTGCGCGTGGATCGCCTTCAGCATGCGCGCCGCGGCCTTCCGCCTGGTCACGGGAACCCTTCCCAGCACGTTGCGGTAGAAATGCACCGTGCAGCGCTGGTAGCGGGCCCCGGGGAACACCTCCTCGAGCGCACCGAGCATCCCCGCGCGCTTGTCGCCGGTGACGAGCCGCACGCCGGAGAGCCCGCGCCCCTTGAGCCAGGAGAAGAACTCGCGCCAGGACTCCGCAGACTCGGTGTACCCCTCGGAGCAGCCGATGACCTCCCGGTCGCCGGCGGAGTTGACGCCGATAGCGACCGACACGGCCGCGTTCTCATAGGATCCTCCCCAGCTGCGCTTGAGGTAGATGCCGTCGACGAAGACGTAGGGGTAACCGCCGCCGGGCGGCCTCTGCCGCCTGGCCTCGATGGACGCGAAGGCCCTCTCGTTGAGGTTGGAGACGGTGCCGGAGGACACTGGCGCCCCCCCAGAGGAGCTCGGGGACGTTCTCGATCCTCCTGGGGGGAGACGCCCGCGAGGTACATCTCGACGATGGCCCGCTCGACCGAGGTCTCGCGCCTGCGGTAACGCTCGATGACGGCCGTCTGGAAGGTCGCCACAGGGATACGTCCTGCATGTCGGCGTACTTGCTCGCGGTGTTGCGGCTGGCGTGGAGCCTTCGAGCGATTTCGTGTCTCGACGCGCCGTCGGCGTCCATTGATCGCATGCCGCGTCTGCGTCCAGGGGGTACGTTAGATTGGCGAAAGTCAGTTGGCGTAGATGCCCATCCCGCACGCTAAAGACGCTTCCAATGGATCGCCCTGCTCGCTGGGTAGACCATGGCAGTAGCCGGCTGTATTCATATAGAGGCACCCGTCCATCAGGTCGTCGATATGCGCTTCTTTGGATGTGGGCTTCAGTATCCTCTCTGGTTTTTCGCTTTGGTTTGCAGGGCCGCCAGGAAGCCAAGAAGATCAACGTGCTCGTTGTGCGCGCTTCATTTTATGTCCGCGCGAGTGGCTACACTTTGGTAAAACGGCACGAAGGCATCTGTTGTATATCTCATGCTGTAGACATATCGGCGAGTTCAGAGTTGAAGGCGGGGTGAGTATGAAAGGTAGAAATCAGCACGTTACGAAGCGTTCGGATGGCAATTGGCAGGTTAAGGGCGAAGGGGCAAGTCGCGCTTCTTTCGTTACGACGACCCAGAGCGAGGCGATAAAGCTTGGTCGACGCATTTGCTCCAATCAAGAGTCGGAGTTGATTGTCCATCGTTGCGACGGAAGAATCCGCGCAAGGGATTCCCATGGTCACGATCCCTTCCCACCGAGGGGATAAAGAATCGGCTCCATAGCGACAGCGGCCCGTAATAGCGTGCCGTTGTCGCTAAATGATTTCTTCACTGCGTCGAAATACAAGCTTCGGGCTATTTCACCTGAATTGGTTGTTTGGTCTATTCAAAGGAGATGGAGATGGCATTCATTGGAGCTGGGCCCGTAGACAAGCATAGGATATCGATTAAAATGTTGGCAATTGCGGTGGAAGCCTTCGGGCGACACCTGAAGAGGGTTGATGCGTCGGTCCTCTTTTTTTGCCGATTTGTACGTAAGATTCGGCCTTTGAAAACTTGCATCTTACTTGGGAAAAGGCGATCTCAAGCGGCTAAACATAAAATCATTGACGAGGGGCACGGGTCGTGTCTGTGAACATCGTGACAGTCGGCGCGGAGTCGCTGCGCAAGAACACAGGGATTCTGGCGAGTGCGTTAGTCAGAGATGGCTTTACCGGGTTGCCGATGGTGGAGCCGGGCGCTGGAAAAGCTCTTTGTCTTGTGACGATATATTAAGATCGATACTGTTCAGTTCCCGGATCCGCGGATCGGTGTAGTTGGCGTTGTAGATTGTCGTGCGCACGTCTTCAACAAAGCGGCTTCGCCTGTTTTCGGTTTCCTGATGGCATGGAAGCTCATCTTTTCTTGTTCCCCTAGGTCTCTTCAATTGCCTCGTCGAGAAGTTCTACAAAGAGTCTACTGTGACTTGCCAACTCATACACTGCAGTATAGCTTGCGCCCGCTATCGCCTCGTGCCAGGCAAGCGGATCGTAGTAGGCGAGAACATTCAATACTGGAAGAAGGTATTAATGTGCTTTGCCCATATGCGCCCTGACAGATGAGGGCGATCCAAATGACTCTCTGGTTGTCGAAACGTACTTTAGCGACCTCGAGAAACTTCCAGAGGGACAGCATCTTGTGCTGGGTATTGGTGTTGCAAATGCATCTTTGGGGCATGGGCAAATAATAGCTGTCATCTTTCGGGTTGATTTATGGATCGATAATCAGTAGACTATATAAACAGCGGTATTGACGCGGATAGCCTACGGGTCCCGCGTCCTGCAGAAAGGCGGCTGTCCTTCTTGGGATGGTTGCCTTTCTTCATTTAAGGAGCCCCAATGACAGCAAAGCCTTTCTTGCCTATTGACGATCAGGTCAGATTGCTCGGACAAAGGGGCTTGGCTGTTGACGCCAACACGACACGCATTTTGATGTGCGAGGGCTATTACTCAATTGTCAATGGCTATAAAGATCCGTTCATTGATAAGAGCCTAAGTTCGGAGTTCAATGAGGACCGGTATCGCAGCGGTGCATCATTTTCGGACCTTTATTCATTGTTTACGTTTGATAGGGAACTGAGATCTCTTACTTTTAAGTTTCTCATATTGGCCGAGGCAAAAATAAAGACCGCGATCGCTTACACATTCTCGAATGTTCACCGTGATCCCAATGACTATTACTTGCAGTCTTCATTTTGTACTCAAGATGAATATGCTGCTACGGGAAAAGACGAGGCAAGGTACGCTCATGAGATTTCTAATCTGACGAGCATACTTAGCCGCAGGGCATTAAAAAGTAAGTCTGAATTTGTCGTCCACTATCGCAATGAATATGGTTCAGTGCCGCTTTGGGTTCTGGTCAATGATTTGACGTTTGGAAACATGGAGCATTTCTATAATCTTATGAAGCCTCGTGAGCGGCGTGCTTTTTGCAAAATGATTGTAGATGCAACTGGGAAAACCGGATCGAAGAAAAGCGGTTTCTTTAGCGAAAAGGCCGCTCAACTTTCAATTGAGACTCTCGTTAAGTTTCGTAACGTTTGCGCCCACGATGAGCGTCTTTATTGCGCTAGGGTCGGAGGGCGTAAGAACATTAGCTACATCCAGATGGTGTGGATGCTCAAACGTTATCTGAATGAGATTGAATTCAGAGCGTTTGTCGAAGAGTTGACGGCTCTGTTGAGTAGGTATTTGAAAACCTATGCCATAAAGCACATACTCGACCAAATTGGATTTGTTGAGCTGCTTCAAAAGTCAGAAGACGGCACCTTGTTCGATTGAGGTGGAGGGCGTCGATACGGTTGAGTTGTCCTGCAATTGATATCCAGATGATTGCAAGACAATCTCTATCGAGTATCCAACTTTGCAGAATTATGAGCTGTGGTCAATGAGACGGTCGATGAGTTCGACGGTGGCGTGGGTACTATCTTTTACATTGAAGCCTAAGGCGATGGGCGCGCTTTAGATGAGGCCGTTCGCACGTGCTGCTGGGTCATAAGGAGTTTTAGACAATTAGAATTAGTTTGGAGATAGGTTATTTATCAAGGGGGCTGGCAAGAATGCGTCGCAATATCTTTCTGGGTTTTGGTTGTAGCGGCTATCGCTCCTTTTTCGGAAGTGAAGATTCGCGCTTCGGTCCATTTGATAAAGTCCAAGTCCTAGCGGGACAGAATAACTGCGGAAAATCGTCTCTTGTTGATTTTGTTATTAAGGCAATGACATCCATTGACGAAAGAGGGGAGATCGCCCGCAATCGCTATCCCTTTACCAGGGAAGATGCGCCCTTGCTGCTGAAATCAGCGGGGGTTAAATCCCCGTTGACTATTTCCCTGTGTATAGATCGATCTGTTTTATTGGAGTCGTCCAGTTTAAAACGACCTTCTGGAGAAAGGTGGAGGGCAGAGTTTTCTGAGCTATTCTCTCGTTCACCGTTTATATCAACAGATGGAGATGGTGTCTGGCTTGACTTTCTAACGGCGTCGCCGGCTGCAATGTCGTCTTTAGCAAATGATCTGACCGCATCTTTCTCGCAGTTTAAAAGTGCGGGCTTGTCTATGAACTTGAATCGCTGCTGCCTTGATCTTTTCCAACATGGCGGTGACGACGAATCGTGCTATGCCGACATAATCCGCAGTATTGTTCCGTGGGGGAATATCCCTCGCTTCGTCAAGGTCGATGCAATTAGGTCGGTTGAAGACGATGATCTTCCAGACCGTGATGTCGATCCTTGCAGTGGACGCGGCCTTCCAACAGCTTTGCTTCGTTTGTTTAATCCAGAGCGTTCAAATCATGCTCGGGCAGAAGCGCGACTGAATAAGCTGCAAGGATTCGTGCGCGATGTCATGAACGACCCCCGTGCCTCTCTGCTTGTCTCGCATGAAAGCCATGAGATATCTCTTAAGACTTCCGATGCCGATTACCTGCCGCTTGATTCTTTGGGTACGGGAGTCACGGAGCTCGTAATTCTCGCTTCGATTATTGCTTGCAACGACAACAGCATTATCTGTATTGAAGAACCTGAGATTCATCTGCACCCGGCTCTCCAGGCGAGGTTTATGAAATACCTTCTCGAGGACGATTCAAACCGATTTATTATCACTACGCATTCTCCAGCCGTTATCAACTATCCTGGTGTTCAGATCGCTCATGTGTCTAAGGCGAATGGGTTTTCTGGATGCAGACAGCTTGACGGTCTGGGTTGCGCTCGCGATTTGCTTGATGATTTGGGGGTCAAGGCCTCCGATCTGTTGCAAGCAAACTTTGTTGTGTGGGTTGAGGGACCCTCGGATCGTGTGTACCTGAATTATTGGATTAAGAGATGGTCTGATGAGCACAACATTTTGCTCGAAGAAGGTATTCATTACAGCGTAATGATTTACGGTGGCAAGTTGCTGAATGCGTTAGATGCAAGCACTTGCGGAGAAGTTCCCGCGGAGCTGATATCCCTCTTTAGAATCAATACGCATTTCTGCGTGCTGATGGATTCTGATAAGAAATCCTCTCATTCGAGGCTTAATTCAACCAAGCGTCGTATTATTGACGAGTGCGCACAGAGCGGCGCAATGTCGTGGGTTACCTGGGGCGCAACAATTGAGAACTATGTTCCAGAAGATGCCCTAGTAGCTTCGATTGAGAAATGTTATCCGGTTAAAAAATGGGAGCATCCCCTTGGTGACAGATTTATTTGCCCGCTGAGCTTTATGTTTAAGGGTATAAAGAGCCAGCCAAGCAAAATCAAGATTGCAAGGACTGCCTGTGGGGCTGGTTTTTCTCCGTTGGGTGATGCAATGAAACGCGTGGCCGAGTTGTGCGATCTGATATGTGCGGCCAATGACGTTGAAACGCAGTAGGTGAATTATCGACCTGTCAATCATGATTGAGGTGTGCGGCAGCTTTGGACAATAGCGTTGCGTATGAGTTGTATCTATACACGATTGATACTTACAAGAGACTTGCCAACACGCTTCCACTTGATGAGAGGCTTGCCCGTTTCGATCCTAGTTGCTTTTCGAAATTAGGTGAACTTGAGCTTGGGGATGAAGCGTTTGCTGCGGTCTCGGTGCGTCTTATGCTGCAGCGCAAGTATTTTGTGCGCGGAAAGGACTTGTTTCTCAGGGGGCTGCTCAAGTCTGCTGAACGGGACTTCGCTTCTAGTAAGGATGTGATTGAATCCTTGCTGGATAGTCTTGATGCCCTTAATAGCCAATCAATTGAGTTTGCCTTTGGGGACGGCAAGGTTGTCGAGGGTGCCTTTGCAAACGTCGAAGATGTAATGTACGGAGTGCTGATGCACGCGGATATAACGCGGGCGGAGAACCTCGTCTCTGTTCCCGAGCACATGAGACTTGTTGCCCTAGCACCGTATATCGCGGGGAGAGAACAGATTTTGCTGCAGTTCTCTGAGTTCCTTCTTAATGCTGGAATCAAGCCGCTATCGAGGAAAGAGGAAGCATCGGCAACTGTTTCGTTTGAATCAAAAGGCGCTTTTCGCCAGATTGAGAATTCGCCATTTTGGCGAAATCTTCGCGGTAGAGATCTTGGGGATGAGGACATTGAGAAAAAGGTCCAGCAAGGTTCGCGCGATGATTTAGAGATAATCACCGCTGTTCTACTATTCAAAGAGGCGCTTGGCAGAAGGCCCCTGGACCCCAGCGAACTCAATTCCCTTGTCGCACGGGAGACCATTTTCAGATGGGGTGATTATTTGCAAGCCGCCGAGCTTTTGGAAGGGGATTATGGAATGAGCACTCTTGTTCGGTATCAAGAGGACGGCTCGGCCCTCGTAAAGCTTCTCCCAAACGTTCGAGAACCGTTTCTGATTGAGGGGCCGCAGCTCATCGAGGGCGGGCATGAAATAGTCCTGGTGAAGCGGAACGGCATTTGGAAGATATGGGCTATGAGGTGACTCTTTTCATCTAGTTTGGACGGCCTTTTATCCATTGGCGGGCGACGTATCACTTCTTTTGCAATTTAACAGCCACATAGCGAGTGCGGCCACGCCCAGTCATATGATTCCCAGCGCTAAATAGCAAATCACTGACGAGGGCGCATGGACCGCGTCTGCGAGAGTCGCAACATTTGACGAGGGATCGCCGCGTAGGGATATAAAGAATCTGGCGAGTGCGTTAGTCAGAGATGGCTTTACCGGGTTGCCGATGGTGGGGCCGGGCGCTGGAAAAGCTCTTTGTCTTGTGACGATATACTAAGATCGATACTGTTCAGTTCCCGGATCCGCGGATCGGTGTAGTTGGCGTTGTAGATTGTCGTGCGCACGTCTTCAACAAAGCGGCTTCGCCTGTTTTCGGTTTCCTGATGGCATGGAAGCTCATCTTTTCTTGTTCCCCTAGGTCTCTTCAATTGCCTCGTCGAGAAGTTCTACAAAGAGTCTACTGTGACTTGCCAACTCATACACTGCAGTATAGCTTGCGCCCGCTATCGCCTCGTGCCAGGCAAGCGGATCGTAGTAGGCGAGAACATTCAATACTGGAAGAAGGCATTGATATGGGAAGTGCCGTGCCTTTTTGCCACCAAAATGCCCACCGTGCTTAATGGCGTAATTCATAAGATTTGTTATGGTCTCGGCCGGCTAGTTACGGGCTGATTTCCTCAATCAAGGGGAGATGGTGTAGAGTATTTTCCTACAATACAAAAGCTCTTCGGGAGCTTTAAGGGCGATGCTTTCTGTTAGAGAGTGTTGCCCTTTTTCATGCATGTAATGTGCGACGTGCTTGCTAAACGCCATTCCGGCAATGGGATGGTCGAGTGTGGGCGGTTTGCACCTTGCGCCTGCTGTCATTGGTGTAGCAAGCACTTGATTTAGCATACCTAAAGTCTATAATCAAAGAAAAACTCTGATATACCTTTTAAAACAATGAAAAGAATGTTGAGTACCATGCTTTGCCAGTTCACCTTCAGGAACTATAGATCCTATCGCGACGAGACCGAGCTTTCCATGCAGGCAACATCGATGAGGGAGTTCGAGCGCTCCCTCATAGAGTGCCCCGACGGGCAGCGTTTTCTTCCGGTGGCTGCGGTGTACGGACCTAACGCTGGCGGCAAGTCTAACCTGCTCGAGGCGCTTGACTACATTCGTTCGGCGGTGGCCAGGCCGATCAGATTGCTGTCTGCCAGCACTGATGCGCCAGAGGGTAACCGTCCTTCGATACCCCGTTGCTCTGCGTTTGAGTTCGATGAAGTGTCGGCTGCCGAGCCCACCGAATTCGAGCTCTACTATCGCGCGGGTGAGCACGAGTACCGCTATGCCCTGTCCGTGCATGCGGACGAGATCGTGTCCGAAGGCCTTTGGCGACGAAAATTGGGAGCATCACGCACGGCGATGCTGTTCGAGCGTGAGGGCGCAGAGGTTGAACTCGGTCCCACGCTGAGTAAGCTCGTGACGGCTGCGAGATTCAACCCGAGGCTGCCGTACCTGTCGTTTCTCTGCATCAACTTTGACGTGCCGGTGGTCAAGGAGGCTGCCAGCTGGTTTCTTGACGGGGTGTTCCTGAACTATAACAGCTCCTATCTGGAGCAGATGCTCGAACAATTGCTCGACGAGGATGACTCAACTGAGGTCACGCGTTTTTTGCGCGCCGTTGATGTGCGTATTGATGGCTTCAGAGTGGAGAGGGCGCCGGAGTGGCGCGGCCAGCGCGTCTTCGTGAGGCACGAGGTGGGCGGCAAGGCGTACGAGCTGCGTTTATCCGAGGAATCTGCCGGAACCCAGAAGCTCATGGGGTTGGCTGCGTATCTGATGACAGCGCTTGAGCGTGGTGGCACCGTTGTAGTAGACGAACTCGATGCCAAACTGCACCCGAAGCTTCTTCGCTATGTGATTCTGCTGTTTAAGGATCCTGAGGTCAACAAGAGCGGCGCGCAGCTTATCTTCTCGTCCCAGGATGTGTCAACCATGCGAAACGATGTGTTCCGTCGTGACGAGATATGGTTTGCTGCGCGCGGCGAGGGGGAGGCGAGCCAACTGTGGTCTCTCGCCGACATCCACGAGGCAAACGGTAATCTGGTAAGCAAGAACGCGGCTTTCGACAAGCAATACCTGTCCGGTCGCTACGGCGCCGATCCGTATCTCACCCGCATCGAGGAGTGGGATTAGCATGGTGGCGAAGAAGTCGAAGGGCTGGCGTAGCGGCAAACGAGAGGGCCGCTCGCGCATGGTTCAGATGACGCGTCATCTTGTAGTGAGCGAGGGCAAGGAGACCGAGCCTCGCTACTTTGAGGGTGTGCGTGCGGCGTTGGGTGCGGCGAACGAGCGTAAGGTTGCCATTGTCGTTAAGGGGACCGGCAAACACACACTTGACCTACTTGACTTCGCCGTCGAACACTGCCGCTATGCGCCCGAGACATTCGACCATGTGTGGCTCGTGTATGACAAGGATGACTTTCCTGCGTCCGATTTTGACGCGATGGAGCGCAAATGCGACGAGCTCTCCGATGGTTCGAGGACCTTCCATGCGTTGTGGTCGAACCCCTGCTTCGAGCTGTGGCTGCTTCTGCACTTTCGCTACACGACCGCGCATATGTCCGCGTCCGACTGCCAGCATGCCCTCGCGCAGGAGATGTCGAGAGACCTGGGCATCGAGTACCGCAAGAACTTGGACGGGCTGTTCGAGGTGGTGGACGGCAAACGAGGCGAGGCTTTGCAGCGTGTTGGGCGTCTCGTCACATACCATAGGGGACTGGGTAACGTTAAGCCATCCGCACAAAACCCTGCAACTAAGGTGGGCGAAATTTTCGATGTAATCGGGCCGTATCTGGTTGGCTAGTCGAGTCTGTGGATTGGCTTTCCGGTTAGGGCGATTGGCGGATTGTGATGCGCTATTGCAAATCCGGTGCGTAGGAGAAGTGCGGAGAAAAATCGAAACTCGCCGAGCATAGCCCGATTTCAGACAACAAAACCGCAGGTCGCGGGTGCCCAAAACTAGGGTCTGGTCGACAGGTCTCGTTTTCTCACCGCACTTCCGGATTGGGCGCGCATTTAGCACCCTCGATGTCTCCTCATCCTCTAAAAAAGTTCTTAAAACAGCCTTAAAGGCGTTCCAGCTCGCGTTGACAGCGTAAAATACGCATGTTTGACTATGACAGAAGTGGATTTTAGGGGAGGGGTGCGCCATGGAGGTGCTGGTTGTTGGCAACACCGCATATGTTGACGATGACTTTTGCGCCAAGGCATTCCCTGGGGACCACGTTAAGGTTGTAGCCGCGCAGGAAGCGCGCCGCGATAAGTCGTCGCCCCATGCCTCGTGGAAAGAGCTGCTCCAGCACTTGGAGCAGGCCTACGAGTTCGACCGCGTGGTCTACTTATCCAATTACCTTACCCCGCATACCGATACCGTGGGCGATATCGAGCTGCTGCGCTCGGTCTTTCGTACGTGCGCGGGTCGCCGGGTCCAACTGCTGTATGTAGCGGGGCCCGCGGGTGCCGAGGGTGCCGCCGATGCCACGGGGCGAACGGGCAAGGGCATTATCGCGCACGCAGCCAACGACCTGTGCCGCTACTACGCTGCTCGCGAGGGCGTTCAGACCAAGATCCTGCGCGTGCCGTTCCTGTATACCGCGTCTGCCGCGCTGGAAGATCCGTTTTTGGTGCCGCTGTTCGACGCGTGCTCAACCGGATCGGTTGCTCTGCAGGGCGCGCAGGATGCGGCGTTTCCCCTGCTGTGTGCCGAGGAGCTTTCGGTGCTGGTACGCCGTATCTTCGACAGCTGGAATGCTAACTTTGAGACGCTCGACGTAGTCGATACCTTCCATCACACGGTGGGTGAGGTGGGCGACGCCCTCAAGGCGCTGTTCCCAGGGCTCTCAGTTGCCTATGGCGATTCTGCCGGCTACGCCCTGCCCGCCAGCGACGTCGCTCGCGTGCGCTATGGCTGGTTTCAGCGCTACGACTTGCTGCGCGACCTCTCGACCATTCAGGCTCGCTGGGATGCTGGCCGTGCAAAGAAGGTCAACCCCTTGCGCGCGGCCATCGACCGCATTCAAATGCGCACGCTGCCTGTCAAATGCTTGGAGACGGGCGTTGCCTGGGTTCTGTTCGAGGTGCTGGAGCGCTTGTTCTCCCAATCGACCCAGCTCAACGTGCTCGATTATCGCCTGCTCTACGTGGTGCTGATCGGCACGCTGTATGGCTTGGACTTTGGCCTGGTTGCGGCGCTGCTGGCGTCGGTGGGTTTGGCTGCGAGTTACTTTACTCTGTACGGCTATACCTTCCAGGGCCTGTTCTACGAGCCGTCCAACTGGCTGCCGTTTATTGCGTACTTTGTTGTGGGTGCCGTGTGCGGCTATGTGCAGCTGCGCAACAGCGAAGCCATTAGAGCGGAGCGCGATCATAACGAGTTAGTGCGCAACCGCAATACGTTCCTTACGCAGCTCTACCACGACGCGATCGAGGACAAGCGCGCGTACAGGCGCCAGATCGTGGGTCGCCACGACAGCTTTGGCAAGATCTTTGCCGTGACGCAGGAGCTCGACGTGTTCAACCCACGCGACATCTATCGCAAGTGCTGCGAGCTTCTGGGCGAGATCCTCGAGAACGATTCGGTGACGATCTACCATGTTTCTGGCGGAGCATTTGCACGCCTGGTGGCAGCAAGTCCCGCGATTGCCGAAGATGCCGCACGCTCGCTTACGCTTGAGCAGCTTGCGCCCCTTTTGGGCGACGGGGGTCGTTCGAACCTGTGGGTGAACCGCGAGCTGACGCCGGGGCTTCCCATGTTTGGATACACAATCGAGCGCGATGGGGCACCCGCCGTGTTGATCTTTGTGCGTAGTGCGGCCGAAAACCAAATGACGCTCTATTACCAAAACCTGTTCCGCATCTTGTGCGGCCTGGTCGAAAGCGCGCTGGGCCGTGCCTTTGACTATGAGGCGGTGGCACAGGATAAACGCTGCGTTGACGGCACTTGCGTGCTCAAGCAGGCTGCCTTTGGCCAAGAGCTCGCGGCCGTGCAGGCGCTGGCAGATGGCAAGATGGGCAGCTTTTTGCTCCTGCGCGTGGTACCGGGCATGGAGCCTGTCGGCGAGCTGGTGGGCGCAATTGGGTCGGCAATCCGCGAGAGCGATGCGGCGGGCCTGGTCGATGGTGACATGCTCTACCTGCTTATGCGCCAGGCAAAGGCGTGCGATCTGCCCATTATCCGCGAGCGCCTGAGCGCAAAGCAGATTGCGGTGGAGCCCGTCGACGGCGAGGACATCGTGGCGCTGCTGCAGCACATCGCTTACACCGGTGACGGTGAGGGGGATGCCGCTTGATCTCGCTTGTCGTTGCTGCCGTCTTGCTGCTGATTCATTCGCTGGTTTGCCTGGTGCTGTGGACGCTTATGAAGTTGGGCCTGCTGCCGGTGCGCGGGCATATGCTGGCTGTGATAGTGCTGGTGCCGCTGTGGGGCCCGTTGCTGGTGGTTCTGCTATCGGTCCGCGGCGCGGTGTTTGGCGATGGGCTGAAAGAGTCTGCGCTGGAGTCGCTGCGTTTCAACGACGACCTCCATCGCAGCATCCTAGTGCACGAACGTGATGCCGATGCAGGCGTAGTGCCGCTCGAGGAGGCGCTCATCGTCAACGACCCGGCAGAACGGCGCCGCCTAATGCTCTCCATGCTCACCGAGGAGCCCGACGCGTACCTGGCGCAGCTGCAGGCGGCTAAGCTTAACGACGACGTTGAGGTGGCTCACTATGCCGCGACGGCGGTGGCGCAGATCTCCAAGGAGTCCGACCTTAAACTGCAGCAGCTGGAGCGTGCCTTTAAGACGGACCCGAGCGCGCAAAACCTCAACGAATACTGCGATTTTCTTGGTGAATACTTGGGCTCGGGCTTGGCCGAGGGGCGCGTGGCTCAGATTCAGCGCCAACAGTACGCGCGCCTGCTTGCGCGTCGCTGCGAGCGCGAGGACACCCTTGAGCTTCGCATTCGATACGCGACGGCGCTGGCCGATGTCGGACAGATCGACGAGGCGCAGGCCGTGACCGACCAGCTGGTGCTCGACGTGCCCGAGGAGCAGGAGGTTTGGATGCTTTGCCTGCGCCTTGCGGTGATGCGCCGCGACGGTGACGAAGTCCACCGCGTGATCGATGCGATTGACAAACAGCATGTATACTTGAGCGCCGCCAACCGCGAGGAGCTGGCGTTTTGGCGCAACGGAGAGGAGGCCCGATGAGCGTGGTGCAACATATCCGCGACCGTGCGGGCCATTTTCGCTGGATGGGGCTGCTTGTGGTATGGGCGGTCTTTATTGCCATGGCGGCCGTGCTGCTGGTGGAGCGCGCCGGCGTACAGTACAGTGCGGGCCAGCATAAGCTGGGGATGCTTGCCGCCAACGATGCGGTGCCGGCTTCCTCGGCAATATTTGGCCAAAAGCCCACGTGCCTGGTCATTACCGATTCCGATCAAGCTGGCGTCGAGGACGTAAAGGAGCAGTTTGACCAGATCCTCCTCGACATGAAGATCGCGCACCGCGACGTGGACCTTGCCCTGGACGGCGCGGATGCCATTCCCTCGCTGACCTCCTTCGATCGCGTGATTTTGCTCATGCCGTCGCTCGATGGGCTCGGTACGCACCTGAGCGACATTATGAGTTGGGTGAGTGCCGGCGGTTCGCTTATGCTCGCCATGCCTCCGGATAACTCGAGCTATCTGCAAGTGATTGCCCCCAAGCTTGGCATTGAATCGGCCGGATATGACTATGTAAAAGCCGAGAGCATTGTGCCGAGCGAGGACTTTATGCTGGGCGGAGGAGAGCGCTACGAGCTCTCGGACCCCTTTGATTCGTCGCTTTCGGTTTCGCTGCGCGAGACGGCTCGTGTGTGGGCTAGGACCGGCGATACGGGCGCTCCGCTCATTTGGTCGAATGACTGCGGTAGCGGGCGCACCGTGGTATGCAATATCGGTATCTACGACAAGGTCATGCGCGGTTTTTACGCCGCGGCGATCAGCCTGCTGGGTGATGCCACGGCCTATCCGGTCATCAACAGCGCCGTCTTCTATCTGGATGACTTTCCCAGCCCCGTGCCCTCGGGCGACGGCACCTACATCAAGCGCGACTACGGGCTTTCTATCGCCGACTTTTATGCCAAGGTCTGGTGGCCCGATCTGCAAAAGCTCGCGCAGAAATATGGTGTTCGCTTTACCGGCGTGATGATTGAAAACTACGAGGACGCGGTCAACCAGGTCGAGCCCTCGCGCCAGCCCGATACCACACAGTTCCGCTACTTTGGCGGTATGCTGCTGCAGATGGGCGGAGAGCTGGGTTTCCACGGCTACAACCATCAGCCGCTGGCGCTCTGGGATACCGACTATGGCACACTGTACGACTACAAGACGTGGAAGAACAAGGAGACGCTCGTCGCATCGCTCAACGAGCTTATAGCCTTCATGGACGAGGTGCTGCCCAACGCGCACGGCTCGGTCTACGTGCCGCCGTCGAATATCCTTTCGGCCCGCGCGCGCAAGCTTATCGGCACCGACATGCCGCGCATTAAGACCATTGCCAGTACGTATTTTGAGGACGGCACCGACCTGCCGTACGTGCAGGAGTTTGGCGTGGCGAGCGATGGCATTGTGGAACAACCGCGAATTGTCTCGGGCGGCATGGTCGACGATTCCTATATGCGCCTTGCTGCCGTGTCCGAGCTCAACATGCACTATGTGAGCACGCACTTTATGCACCCGGACGACCTGCTCGATCCCGATCGCGGCGCTAAGGAGGGTTGGGAGGTCTACAAGGGCGGCTTGACCGACTACCTGGACTGGCTCACCAAGTCTGCGCCCGACCTGCGGCGTCAGACCGGTTCGGAATGCTCGGGCGCTATCCAGCGCTTTTCGTCCGTGACGGTGAGCGTGGATACCAGCGAGGATGCCTGGACGCTCAGCCTGGGCAATTTCCACGACGAGGCTTGGCTCATGTTCCGCTCCAACAACGGCGAGCCGGGTGCAGTCACGGGTGGCGAGATTACGCATCTGACGGGCGATCTGTACCTGGTTAAAGCCACGGACAAGACGGTGACCATTGCACGCAAGGAGGGTGGCGACAAATGAGAATCTGCTTAGTACTCGAGGGTTGCTACCCCTATGTGCACGGCGGAGTGTCCACCTGGATGCACGGCTACATACAGGCCATGCCCGAGCACGAGTTTGTGCTGTGGGTGATCGGCGCGCATGCTGCCGACCGCGGCAAGTTTGTCTACGAGCTGCCTGGCAACGTGGTCGAGGTACACGAGGTGTTTCTGGACGACGCCCTGCGGCTTTCGGGCGAGCAAGAAGAGGCCGACTTTAACACCCGCGAGCGCGAGGCGCTGCGCCGCCTGGTGTCGCTTTCTAATCCGGACTGGGACGTGCTATTCGATATCTTCCAGCGCCGTCGCGTGCATCCGCTCTCGTTTTTGCAGAGCCGCGCCTTTATGGATATCTTTCGCGACGTGTGCCTGGCCGAGTACCCATACACGCCCTTTGCCGATGCATTCCACACCATGCGCTCCATGCTGCTGCCCGTGCTCTACCTTCTGGGCAGCGAGGTGCCGGTGGCCGATGTGTATCACGCCATCTCGACCGGCTACGGCGGCCTGCTCGCCTGCCTGGGCTCAAGCGTTCACCATGCGCCGGTGCTGCTGACCGAGCACGGCATCTACACGCGCGAGCGCGAGGAAGAGATCATTCGCGCCGACTGGGTGGTGCCGTCGTTTAAGGACCGCTGGATTCGTTTTTTCTACCTGCTTTCGGAGGAGATCTACCGTCGCGCCTTCCGCGTGACCAGTTTGTTCCATAACGCCCGCAAGACGCAGATCGATATGGGCTGCGATGCGGACAAGTGTCTAGTCATCCCCAATGGCATCCAGTTCGACCGCTTTAAGGACATCCCCTTAAAGCCCGATGACGGCTGGGTGGATATTGGCGCGGTGGTGCGCCTGGCACCCATCAAGGACGTCAAGACCATGATTTATGCCTTCTTTGAGCTGCACGAGCGCCTGCCCAAGGTGCGCCTGCACATCATGGGCGGCGTGGATGACGAGGAGTACGGAGCCGAGTGCCATGCGCTCGTCGATACCCTGGGCGTGCGCGATCTGATCTTTACCGGGCGCGTCAACGTGGTCGAGTACATGGAAAAGCTCGACTTTACCATTCTGACGAGCATCTCCGAGGGCCAGCCGCTCAGCGTGCTGGAGTCGCTTGCAGCGCGTCGTCCCTGCGTGACGACCGAGGTGGGCTGCTGCCGCGAGCTGCTCGAAGGCGCTCCGGGTGACGACTTTGGCGTGGCAGGATTTGTGACGCCGCCTATGTATCGCAAGGGCTTGGCCGATGCCATGGAGCGCATGTGCGCGAGTCGTGCCCGCCGCCTGGAAATGGGGGAGCGCGGCCAGCGTCGCGTGGCGACCTACTACCTACACGAGCAGATGCTCGCCAACTATCGTGCGCTGTACGACGAGACGGCGTGTGCGTTTAACCTGCCCAGAGAGGGGGAGTAGCCGATGGCCGGAATCGGTTTTGAGCTCAAGCGCCTGTTTAGGCGCAAAGGTCTGTTTGCCACGATGCGCGCCTATGGCTACGCCGGCATTGTGTGCACGGGCCCCATGCTGCTGGGCGTGCTGCTCCAGGTGGGTATCTTGGTGCTGTGCGGTCTGTGGGGCGTGGGTCGCGCCAACCAGGATTTGCTGGTGTGCATGGTGACCTATACGCTGCTGGCCTCGCTTACGCTCACAAGCTTTTTCTCCATGCCGGTCACGCGCTTTTTGGCGGACATGCTGTTTGCCGAGCGCGAAGAAGAGGTCCTGCCATCGTTTTGGGGTTCCAACGCCATCATGCTCGTTGCGGGCACGGTGCTCTACGGCGTCTTTTTGCTGTTCTCGGGCACCACGCTGCTGCAGGGGCTGCTGTGCCTGTGGCTGTTCAACATTATGATCGTCAACTGGAACGGCATGAGCTATCTCACCGCTATTAAGGATTACCGCGGCATCCTGTGCAGCTTTGCGGCCGCCATTGGCGTGGCGTGTCTGTGCGCCCTGGCCGCGCTGGCACTGGGACTGCCGCCGGTCGAGGGCCTGCTGGCCTCGATCGCCCTGGGCTACGGTGTGATGCTCGCCTGGGACGTGGTGCTGCTGTACCGGTACTTTCCTCAGAGCGATCGCAGCCCCTGGCTCTTTTTGCAGTGGCTCGATCAGTTTATGCCGCTGGCGCTCACGGGCCTGTTTACCAACTTGGGGCTTTTCGCACACCTGGTTATTATCTGGGCGGGCCCTATTGGTGTGCAGATCAAAGGCCTGTTTTACGGGGCTCCTTACCATGACGTTCCGGCACTCATTGCGTTTTTGACCACACTCGTCACGACCGTCAACTTTGTGGTGTCGGTCGAGGTCAATTTCTATCCGCGCTACCGTGACTACTACAGCCTGTTTAACGACGGCGGCGTGGTGGGCGATATTGTGGTGGCCGAGGAGGAGATGCTCTCCACGCTCAACAGCGAGCTGCGCTTTTGCGCGCTCAAGCAGCTGTTTGTGACCGCGGCGGTCATTTCGCTCGAGACCACAGTGCTCTCGGCCCTGCCGCTGGGCTTTAACAACCTGATGCACGGGTATTTTCGCACGTTATGCGTAGGCTACGGCCTGTATGCCGTGGGCAACACGATCCTGCTTATCTTGCTGTACTTTACCGACTACAAGGGAGCCGTTCTGGCCTCGGGCCTGTTTGCCGGTGTGGCAGGGCTGGCGACCGCCGTGTCGTTGCTTTTGCCGCAGCAGTTTTACGGCTTTGGCTTTTTGTTGGGTGCGGTGGTGTTTTTTATCGTGGCCCTGCTGCGGCTCGATACCTATACCGCCAACTTGCCGTATCGTATCCTGAGCCAGCAGCCCATTGTGGCGACCGACAAAACGGGTCGCTTTACACAGCTGGGCCGCTTGCTCGACCGTGCCGAGCAGCGCTATGAGGAGTGCCGCCGCAAGGGCGTGCCGCACGGCGCGTTTCAGCGCGCAGTAGTTCGCGTGTATCGCAACCATTGGGGAGGTTCTGATGATCGATAAGTTGATGTCTCGCCGCTGTCTGATCGAGGCGGCTGCCGGCGCGCTGCTGCTTTCGGGCTGCTCATCTCAGGACGAATCCTCGACAAATAAGGTAAAAAAGCAGGACAAGATTAAAAAGGTCGAGGCCTCCGACCAGTCCAAGCATCTGCGCGATAAGGACGAGCTGTACGAGGTCTATGATGACTCGGGCATTGTGACTATGTATCTGACGGTCTCTCGCGGCAACAGCTCCGAGAACACGGACCATAGCTGGGCCGAGATCAACACGTACTCGGTGTATGACTATGCCGACATGGGCGTGACGCGCTATCAGGTTATGGGCCTGCTGCAGGCGGGCGACGAAGACGGCCCGGTGGCCGGCGAGGTTGGCTATGGCGAGGAAGCGCCCAATGCCACCGTGCAGGTGCGCGGCCAGACGTCGAGCTCCTACATGCAAAAGAATTACAAGGTGGAGCTCAAAAAAGGCAAGGGCACCTGGCGCCAACAGCGCGCGATTGCGCTCAACAAGCACATGGGCGAGGGTATGCGTTTTCGCAACAAGATGGCCTACGACCTTATCCGCGGGATTCCCCAGATGATGGGCCTGCGCACGCAGTTTGTGCATCTGTGGGTGTGCGACCAGACCGAAAAGTCCAACGATACCTTTGAGGACTACGGCCTGTTTACGCAGGTGGAGCAGCTCAACAAGACGGCGCTTAAGGCACATGGCCTGGATAAGAGCGGGCACCTGTATAAGGTGAACAGCTTTGATTTCCATCGCTACGAGGACACCATTAAACTTGCCGACGATCCCGACTACAACCAGGCAAGCTTTGAGGGCATGCTCGAGATTAAGGGCGATTCGGACCACACCAAGCTCATCGAGATGCTCGACGCCCTCAACGACGAATCGCAAAAGATCGATGACGTGCTCGACACCTACTTTGATACCGAGAACCTGGTCTATTGGCTGGCGTTTCAGATTCTGACGGGCAACTGCGATACGCAGAACCGTAACTGCTATCTGTATAGCCCGCTCAACTCTAATACGTGGTACATCCTCGATTGGGACAACGACGGAATGCTGCGTAAGCTGGAGCTTTCTCTTGCCGGGTTCTCGGACTATGCGAGCTGGGAGCGCGGCGTAAGCAACTACTGGGGCAACGTGCTATTCAATCGCGCGCTGCGCAGCAAATCGTTCCGCAGTGAGCTCGACCGCGCCGTAAAGGACCTGCGCTCGTATATGACCGAGGCGCGCCTGGCCAAGATGATTAGACATTATCGCGAGGTTACCGAATCGCTGGTCTTTGCTTCGCCCGATATCGACAATCTGTCTGTCACCAAGGACCAATACGAGCAAATCGCCGCGGCGATTCCCTCCGAGATCGAGGAGAACTACAAGAGCTTTCGCGAGAGCTATAAAAAGCCCATGCCGTTTTACATTGGCGTGCCGCAGATCGATAACGGTAAGCTGCGCATTAACTGGGATGCGTCCTACGACTTTAAGGCGCGTGACATTCGCTATATCGTGGAGCTGGCGCGCGACTATGCCATAAGCGACGTGCTTTTTAAGGCCGAGGACGTGCTACTTCCCGAGGTGACCTGCGATGCGCCCGATGCCGGCCAGTATTTTGTGCGCGTGCGCGCCACCAACTCAGACGGCTATACGCAAGATGCGTTTGACTACTATGTGACCGACGACGGCAAGCACTACGGCATGAAGTGTTTTTACGTGCAAGACGGCGGTAAGGTCGTGGAGGACACGTATGAGGAGGGCTAGCGCGCTGCTTGAGCGCTTGGCGGCCCCGCCTGCGCGTACCACGCAGGAGCGTTACCGCCACGAGCTCAAATATCTCATTAACGAGGGCGAGCACGCCGCGCTTGCCTGTCGTATGGCGCCGGTGTTTAAGCTGGACAAGCATGCGCAGGCGGGTGGTTACACCATACGCAGCCTGTACTTTGACGACTACTGCAACTCGGCCTACGAGGAAAAAGACGCCGGTATTCTCATGCGCAAAAAGTATCGCGTGCGCATCTATAACGGCAGCGACAAGGTGATTAAGCTCGAGCGCAAAAAGAAGTATGGTAGCTGGATCTACAAGGAGGACGCGCCACTCACGCGTGGCGAGTTTGAGCAGATTCTGGCCGGCGACTACGACTTTTTGCTGAGGAGCCCCTATCCACTCTGTCGCGAGTTCTATATCGAGTGCATCTGCAATATGATGCGCCCGCGGACCATCGTGGACTACGAGCGCGAGCCGTGGGTGATGGACGAGGGCACCGTGCGCATTACCTTTGATAGCAACGTGCGTGCGGCGGTGGGGAGCTTTGACATCTTTGACGCGACGTTGCCCGCGTTGCCCGTGCTGGAGCCCGGCAAGCTGGTGATGGAGGTCAAGTTTACCGAGTTTTGCCCGCAGCTGGTACGCGATATGGTGCCGCCAGGTGCGGCCGAACTCACGGCGGTCTCTAAGTACTGCCTGTGTTATGACAAGACCGCCTACATGCGCGGATTTAATTACTGGGAATCGGATTTTGAGAACCGAGGGGATATTTAGACCATGAGCACCAGGGACTTTTTTAAGAACTCCGTCTTGGAGGCGTTTGGTCAGGTCGACCCTGCCAAGATTGGCCTGTCGCTGCTCGTGGCGCTCGCCATGGGCATCCTGATCTATTACGTGTACAAGCGCTTTTTTACCGGCGTGGTGTATTCGCGCAGTTTTGCCGTAACGCTCGTGGGCATGTGCGTGCTCACCTGCATGGTCACGCTCGCGATCTCGACGAATGTGGTCATCTCGCTCGGTATGGTCGGTGCTCTGTCTATCGTCCGCTACCGCACGGCGGTCAAGGACCCGCTCGACCTGTTGTATCTGTTTTGGGCCATTACCACGGGCATTACGGCGGGCGCCGGCATGTATGCGCTCGTAGGACTCACGGCAGTGGTGATCGTGGTGATGATCGCCGGCTTTGCGAGCCACCAGGACAAGGCGCGCGTGTACATGATGGTCATCCACTACACGGGTCAGACCACCGGCGATGATATCGTGCGCGCGTTTGGGCGTACTAAGTTCACCGTCAAATCCAAGACGATGCGCGGTGACAAGGTGGAGATGGCCGTCGAGGTGTTCTCGGACGGCGTGGATATGCCCTACGCCGACGCCATTCGCGCACTCGACGGCGTGGAGGACCTGACGCTCATCCAATACAACGGCGAGTACCACGGCTAAGTTTGTTCCGGCGTTCTAACGAACGCCGGACCGCTCGACGCTGCTTGCGCTGACGTTTTCTCGACCTGGGTGGGCTAGTCTTGGTTTGGTTTTATGTAAGGGATGGTGTCGCGTGGACGTGCAACAGCTAGAAGAGTCCTGGGCTGCAAGGGCCGGCGCGCGTGAGGCGCGTCTAGTTTCGGCCTCGCATGTGCCGGCGGCGCTGTCGATGCTGGGGATTGTGCTGCCCGGTGATCGCTTGGTGGCCTTTGTTGATGACTTTGCCGAAGCGTTTGATTGCGGTTTTGATTGCTGCGGCGTGGCTATGGTGGGGGAGCCGTCGGTTGCGGCGTTTGCCGCTGCGTCCGAGGGCTTTGATGCTTCGTTTGAGGTCGATGGGCCGCACCTGTGGTGGTTCGTCAACTCTATTGGCGGGTTTGGACTGCGCGTGCCCGATCTGCGCGCGTTAGGACGCGCCGCACGTGAGGCCCATGCGCTGCTGGTTGTGGACAACACCGTAGCATGCGTCTTTGGGTGCGATCCGTTGCGCTTGGGTGCGGTGCTGTCGCTCGAGGCGCTCGATCGCGTGTGCGCCGGTAAGGCTCCGTGCAAGCTCGTCGCCGCTTCGGTGGCGCGCTCGCAGCTTAAACGCCATCGTGTGGATGCCGCTGCCGAGTGCACGCATGCCCTGCTTGAGGGCTGTGGCTTGGCCAAGCTTGATTTGCCTGCTGACGAGGCCGGTGTGCTGGAGCGGGGGCTGTCTTCGCTCGACGCTCGCATGCAGGCCCACTTCGACCGCGCCCGTGCGCTGGCCGAGTATCTGGCCGCCAACGAGATGGTACGCAACGTGCGCTATCCCGGGCTGACCTCGCATCCCGACCATGCGGTTGCAACGGGAATCCTCGAGCACGGCTTTGGCCCGGCAGTTGAGTTTGACCTTATCGAGCGAAGTGCGGGCGAGCTGTTCGACACATTGCCGGGGGGGTTCCGCACGTCGCCCGCCGGCGGCGCAACGACACGCCTTTCGGCCCCACGCGGCAAGCAGGGGAGCACTATTCGCCTCTTCGCCGGTACCGACAACCCCCTGGTTGTAGCGTCCGCCCTAGACAACGCCCTCCGCAATTAGCTATTTTGGGGCTTGTCTCGGGGTAGTCTTTTTGGGACGGGCTTTTTTAGCTACTTTGTGACTGGGCCGTGGGGGACTGCGCCATGAAAACGGCCTATCTACTACGTTTAACCCTTAGGGGTCGACCATACCTGCCTTTTTTGAAAACTGGCAAGCTGTCTACCAGCGGTTTTGTTTTCACGAAATCTGGTGTGGTAGAGGGTGTTCAACTAAACGTAGTAGATAGGCCCATTCTATGGCGCGCGTCTTAATTCGTTCGTGCGGCGGATCAATAATCAGACCAAATAGACTACTTTGCGTTGATGCTGGCGATGAGGTCGTCGGCTTTTGAGGCGATGACGTTGTTGATTTCTGTCTGCAGCTCCTCGTAGACCGCTATGGCTCGCTCGCCGGCGGGGGTGAGGGTGGATCCGCGGGCGCCGTCGCGCTCGATGAGCTTGCAGCCCAGCTGTCCTTCGGCCTCGTTCACAATGCGCCAGGCCTTGGAATACGCCATACCCATGCTCTTGGCGGCACGGTTGAGCGAGTGCTCGCGGGCAATACCCTGCAGCAGCAAGACGCAGCCGTGGCCGAAGACGCCCGGCAGATCCTTGTCGCACGCTTGAATGACCAGCTTTGCCGTCGTCTTGTACTCCATGTGCTCCACGTCTCCCCGCTAAAGTGTTTGCTGGGCAAACGCAAAGCCTGCGTCAAACCCTCGTGTGCTCTTCTTAAATCATGCATTGTAGCAGTCAAAGTGCGCTAAGATACTTCCCCAGTATTGGGCGCCCAAGGTTGGGCTGGGTCCTACGAGGCCTGCAGCCGACCGGTCGCATGGAAAAAGGAGAAACATGGCTACGTTCTTTCCCGGTGAGTCCCACACGTTTTCGGAGTATCTGCTGGTCCCTGGTTACTCGTCCTCGCAGTGCATCCCTAACAACGTCTCTCTTAAGACGCCGCTGACCCGCTTTAAGCGCGGTGAGAAGCCGGCAATCACCCTGAACATCCCCATGGTTTCCGCCATCATGCAGTCCGTCTCGGGCGTCGACATGGGTGTCGCGCTCGCTACCGAGGGCGGCCTGTCCTTCATCTACGGTTCCCAGACCCCCGAGTCCGAGGCCGCCATGGTCAAGGCCGTCAAGGATCACAAGGCTGGCTTCGTTCAGTCCGATTCCACGCTGACCCCCGACATGACCATGGAGCAGGTCATCGAGCTCAAGGAGAAGACCGGTCACTCCACCATGCCGGTCACCGACGATGGCACCCCCAAGGGCAAGCTCCTGGGCATCGTCACCAGCCGTGACTATCGCCCCAGCCGCGATGATCACCAGAAGAAGGTCTCCGAGTTCATGACCCCGCGTGAGCAGCTTATCGTGGGCGACAAGAACATCAGCCTCAAGGTTGCCAACGACGTCATCTGGGACAACAAGCTCAACGCTCTGCCCATCGTTGACGACAACGATCACCTCATGGGCATCGTCTTCCGCAAGGACTACGACAGCCACAAGACCAACCCAAACGAGCTGCTCGATAACGACAAGCGCTATATGGTCGGCGCCGGTATCAATACCCGCGACTATGCCGAGCGCGTGCCGCTGCTCATCGAGGCTGGCGCCGATGTCCTGTGCATCGACTCTTCCGAGGGCTTCAGCGAGTGGCAGAAGCGCACCATCGAGTGGATCCGCGCCAACTACGGCGAGGACGTCAAGGTCGGTGCCGGTAACGTCGTCGACGCTGAGGGCTTCCGCTTCCTGGCCGACTGCGGTGCCGACTTCATCAAGGTCGGTATCGGCGGCGGTTCCATCTGCATTACCCGCGAGACCAAGGGCATCGGCCGTGGCCAGGCCACCGCGCTGATCGACGTCTGCCGCGCCCGTGACGAGTACTACGAGGAGACGGGTGTCTACGTGCCCGTGTGCTCCGACGGCGGTATCGTCTACGACTACCACATGACGCTCGCCCTTGCCATGGGTGCCGACTTTATGATGCTGGGTCGCTACTTCGCCCGCTTTGACGAGAGCCCGACCGAGCGCGTCAACGTGAACGGCCAGTATATGAAGGAGTACTGGGGCGAGGGCTCTGCGCGTGCCCGCAACTGGCAGCGCTACGACCTGGGCGGCGCCGCGAAGCTCAGCTTCGTCGAGGGCGTTGACTCCTACGTTCCCTACGCCGGCTCCCTCAAGGACGGCGTGGGCGGCACGCTCTACAAGGTCAAGTCCACGATGTGCAACTGCGGTGCCCTCTCGATCCCCGAGCTCCAAGAAAAGGCACGTCTGACCCTGGTGAGCTCCACCTCCATCGTCGAAGGCGGCGCCCACGACGTTGTCGTAAAGGACTCCCAGCAGTCTGTGTCTTATCGATAAGCGGCTTTCCCAAGCACCGCACCTTGGACCTCAAACCGTCGCTCGCGTACCAAAGTACGCGTCGCTCCTCTTTCGGCCCAATCTGCGGCACTTGGAAAACCCGCCAAACCAGTGGCGGGCAACAAATAAAAGGTTGAATTTCAGCCACGTTATTTAGATAAAGCGAGATGCCTGTAAGTCGCAGGCATCTCGCTTGTCGTATTTGCTATCATCATGCGAGTTAACGATGTGGCGGGGCGTTCTTACCTTTGCTCGCTGCAAGTTCCGCACGCAAAGAAGAGCACTAAATGTGCTCTTCGTCTTGCGCAGGACTGTCCGCAGCAGCGAGTAAAGGTAAGAACGCCCCGCCCCAACCCAGCTAACAAAGGAGCTGATATGTGCGATTGCACAGATCATAAGGACGAGATCCCTGCCTACGACGCACAGGCCATTGAGTCCAAGTGGATGAAGGCCTGGGAGGACTCCAACCTCTTTGCCGTCGACACCGACGACAGCAAGCCCAAGAAGTACGTGCTCGAGATGTTCCCGTATCCGTCGGGCGACCTGCACATGGGCCACGCGCGCAACTATACCATCGGCGATGCCATGGCCCGTCAGGCCCGCATGCGCGGCTACGACGTGCTGCATCCCATCGGCTTTGACGCCTTTGGCCTGCCTGCCGAGAACGCCGCCATCAAGCACAACACGCAGGCTGCCGCCTGGACGTATAAGAACATGGACCAGGCGCTCGCCACGATGAAGCGCATGGGTTTCTCCTACGATCTGGATCGTATGGTCAAGACGTGCAGTCCCGACTACTACCGTTGGGGTCAGTGGATCTTTGAGAAGCTGTGGGAAAAGGGCCTGGTCTATCGTAAGAAGAACCCGGTCAACTGGTGTCCTAACTGCAAGACCGTTCTGGCCAACGAACAGGTCACCGAGGGCAAGTGCTGGCGCTGCGGCACCGAGCCTGAGAAGCGCGATCTTGAGCAGTGGTACTTCAAGATTACCGAGTACTCCCAGGAGCTGCTCGACGACCTGGAGAAGCTCCCCGGCTGGCCCGAGCGCGTTAAGCAGATGCAGGCCAACTGGATTGGTCGCTCCGAGGGCGCCGAGGTCGACTTCACCCTGTGCGACCAGGATGGCGAGCCCATCGAGGGCGACGAGGGTAAGATCACCGTCTTCACCACGCGTGCCGATACGCTCTTTGGCGTGTCCTTCTTTGTCCTGGCTCCCGAGTACGCCCGTCTGCACGAGCTCGTCGAGGGCACGGAGTACGAAGAGGCCGTCACCAAGATCGTCGAGGACTCCAAGCACATCTCTGCCGTCGAGCGTGCCCAGGGCACCCTCGAGAAGCACGGTGCCTTTACGGGCCGCTACGTCGTGAACCCCGTCAACGGCGAGAAGGTACCCGTGTGGGTTGCCGACTACGTCGTTGCCGACTACGGCACCGGTGCCGTCATGGCCGTTCCCTGCGGCGACCAGCGCGACTTTGAGTTTGCCCGCAAGTACGACCTGCCCATTGTGCCGATTATCCTGGACGATGACGATCGCGCTGCCGTCGAGGCCAGCGGCGAGACCATCGATACCTTCCATGCCGAGACCGTTGACTGGGATTGCGCTCACGCTGCCGAGGGCACGCTCGTTCAGTCCGGCAAGTACACCGGCATGCGCGGTGGCAAGCACTCCGAGGGCGAGGCTGCGATCGTGGCCGACCTCGAGGCCATGGGCTGCGGCCGTCGCAAGGTCGAGTTCCGTCTGCGCGACTGGCTCATTTCCCGTCAGCGTTATTGGGGCAACCCCATCCCGGCTATCCACTGCGAGCACTGCGGCATCGTGCCCGTGCCCGAGGACCAGCTGCCGGTGACGCTTCCCGAGAACCTGGATCTGGGCGCCGGCGAGACCCTCGCCGAGTGCAAGGAGTTCTACGAGACCACCTGCCCGGTCTGCGGTCGTCCGGCCAAGCGCGAGACCGATACCATGGACACCTTCACCTGCTCCAGCTGGTATTACCTGCGATATACCGATCCGCACAACACCGAGCTGCCCTTCTCTAAGGAGGCCGCCGACCGTTGGATGCCCGTCGATAACTACATCGGCGGCATCGAGCACGCCATTTTGCACCTGCTCTACAGCCGCTTCTTTACCAAGGCGCTGCGCGACCTGGGCCTGCTGAGCGTGGACGAGCCCTTTACCAACCTGCTGTGCCAGGGCATGGTCAAGGACGAGAACGGCGACACCATGTCCAAGTCCAAGGGCAACGTCGTGCCCCCGAGCTCGGTCATCGAGCCCTACGGCGCCGACACTATGCGTCTGGCGATCCTGTTTATCGCCCCGCCCGAGAAGGACTTCGACTGGGATCCCAAGGCCGTCGAGGGCGCCAACCGCTTCATCAAGCGCGCATGGCGTATCGTGTGGCAGCTCGTCCAGTCCGGCGACGCCAACGTTGCCTTTGACAAGTCCGTGCTCGATGAGGCCGCGCTCAAGCTCTATCGCGAGCGTCACCGCACCATCGCAAAGTGTACTGAGGACTTTGACCGCGGCCAGTTCAACACCGCGATCTCGGCCGTCATGGAGCTCGTCAACGCGGCGAGCGCCTACCTCAACGCCACCGAGAGCGCGGCCCGTGATAAGGCACTGTGCTACGGCGTGGCCAAGGACATCGTGAGCGTCCTTGCCCCCATCTGCCCGTTCTGGGCCGACGAGCTGTGGCACGAGGCGCTCGGTTGCGAGGGCAACGCCTACACCGCCGCCTGGCCCGAGTTCGACCTGGCCGAGTCCATCGAGGACACGGTGCAGATCGTCGTTCAGGTGCTCGGTAAGGTCCGCGGCCGTATCGACGTGGCTCGCGACGCCTCCAACGAGGAGATGCAGGCAGCCGCCGAGGCCGCCGTTGCCAAGTGGCTCGAGGGCAAGACGGTCGTCAAGGCCATCTGCGTGCCCGGCAAGCTGGTCAACCTGGTGGTCAAGTAAGCGCTGCGCGTAAAGCTGACATGCAATAAACGAGGGACGGTCCGGTTGGGTCGTCCCTCGTTTTGTGTTGTCTGCCCTGCTTAGTCAGTGCGTCGCACCGTCTTCTACGGGATGTGTACCAGGTCCCTAAAGTAAACGTTGCCCGTTGCCTCTTCGAACATCCAAATGTTGAGGTAGATGTCGTTGAGGTCGTTGTTCACATCAAAGTCCGGGTCGTCGAAGGTGCCTACAAAGGCGAGCATGGCGCGCGTTTCCTCGCCCGCTGCGACCTGCTGGCGCATGCGCACATCGCGGACCACGCCGTTGACGTAGGCATAGGAGTCTACATCGCCAAACATCATGTCGACATCGGTATTGTTGGTCACCGTAAAGACGAGCGCCGCGTCTCCGTAGCCGTCGGTGTCCTTGCCCACGCAGGTAACATGGACGTTTTCGTCTGCCTCAAGGTCGATGGGGAACTGTTCTTGGGGGTCGGGACCCAAGCCCTGGGGATCGACGGTGTCTTCGTTTATTTTGTCGAAGCTCTCCGATGACGTCGTTTTCTCGATGGCTTTTGTGCTGCCTGGGTTCGGTTCGCATGTTCCGGTTTTGCCATTCGTGTTGCCGCAGCCTAAGAGGGCCAACGAGCACGTTGCGATGGCGAGCGCAGTTATGCAGGGGGTGCCTAGACGTTTCATGTGTGCCTCCTTGCCGTAGAGGATTTGGAAAGGTTTGTCGTTGTGCGACTTGCTGGCCGGCTTGTTACAGAATGTCCCTTAGCGTAAGTCTGATCGATAGGGGCTCGGGGAGGAATGCCCTTGGGGTCCGAACGGGCCTGTGGATTGGGACGCATGGCCTGTTTTGGGACTGTTGAGGGTGCGCCGCATGGGGCTCCTCGGCCAATTGTCCTATTCTTGTGGAGAACCTGTGCGCACGCTGACCTGCAGATTCGTACTGTGCTTGCGCGTTTCCGCAGCTATTGGTATAGTTTGCTTGCAAATGAAGTTGTAATTGAAAGAAGTGGGGTTTCGGCCCCGCTTCTTTTTTGTATGGATGGAGGTGCCGCAATGGTCAAGACCAAGACCGAGCAGGCGATCATCGACGCGCTCGAGGCCGTTGCTCCCCAGCACGATGTCGACATCGTCGACGTTGAGCTCGTGGGTGCCACCAAGGCCCCTTGCGTGCGTGTGCGTATCGAGGGTGCCGAGGGTCAGAGCCTGTCGCTCAATGACGTCACGGCCAACACCAAATGGGTCGGCGATGTGATTGAGGAGCTCGACCCCATCTCTTCGAGCTATACGCTCGAGGTGTCGAGCCCGGGTATGGCGCGCCCGCTGCGCCGCCCGAGTGACTTTGCCCGCTTTGCGGGCGAGGACTGCGAGCTCACCTCCACCGCCACCGAGGGCCGTCGCAAGTACGCCGGCAAGATTGCCGCCGCCACCGAGACGAACGTGACCCTCGAGCTCGAGGATGGCGAGTCTGTTACCCTCGATTTCTCTGATGTTAAAAAGTGCAAGTTGAAGCCCACCTATGACTTCAAGCCCGCGAAGGAAGGAAAGTAAGATGGCAGCATCCGACATGATGTCCGCCCTGATGGAGCTTTGCCAGGAGAAGCACATCGACCAGCTCTACCTGATCGACCGCCTGGAGCAGTCGCTCGCCAAGAGCTATGCCGAGATCCTGCATCTTGAGTGGGGCGCCAAGGTGACCATCGACCGCACCACCGGCAAGATCTACGTCTACCGTCTGGAGCCGATCGACGATTCCATGGACGAGGAGGGCAACTTCACCGAGTTCGAGGAGATCGACGTCACTCCCAAGAACACGAGCCGCATCGCCGCCCAGCACGCCAAGGCCGAGATCAACGCTATCGTGCGCAACTCCGCCCGCGAGCAGATCTACGAGGAGTTCTCCGGCCGTATCGGTGACCTCATCAGCGGTACCGTGCTGCAGTCCACGCCCGACTTCACGATCGTCAAGATTCGCGAGGGCGTCGAGGCCGAGCTTCCGCACTTCGACCAGCGCCGTTACGAGAACGAGCGCAACGAACGTCCGATGGGCGAGCGCTACCTGCACAATCAGCACATCAAGGCCGTGATCATCGACGTTCGCGACCCCAACTCCAACCTGCAGCCGGTTCGCGGCGAGCACAGCCGTCCGCCTATCGTCATCTCCCGTACCCACCCCGAGCTCATGCGTCGTCTGTTTGAGCAGGAGGTGCCCGAGATCTATGAAGGCACCGTCCAGATCAAGTCGATCGCCCGCGAGCCCGGCCAGCGCTCCAAGGTCGCCGTCCACTCGCTCGACGATCGCCTGGATCCCGTTGGCGCCTGCGTCGGCCCCAAGGGCAGCCGTGTTCGCGCCGTCGTGGGCGAGCTCCGTGGCGAGCGCGTCGACGTCATCCTGTGGGATGCCGATCCGGCCGTCTACGTCGCCAACGCCTTGTCGCCTGCTAAGGTCACCCGCGTCCTCATCGACGAGGAGAAGGCCTACGCCGGCGTTATCGTGCCCGACGACCAGCTGTCCCTCGCCATCGGCAAGGAGGGCCAGAACGCCCGCCTCGCCGCGCGCCTGACCGGCTGGCACATCGACATCAAGTCCGAGACGCTTGCCGCCGACATCCTCAAGAACGTTCCCGTTCACGAGGAGCCCGTCGCCGACCTGATCGGTGACGAGGAGGACGAGGACGTCCGCCGCTGCGAGTACGTGTCCGAGGACGGCATCCAGTGCCGCAACCAGGCTCGTCCGGGCTCCCGTTTCTGCGGTGTCCACGACACCGACGCCTTCGATGATGCGGAGGACCTGATCTAGCGCGCGGTCGCGCCGGGCAGGTCCCAGCGCATATCCCACGCTCGTTCAGTCTCTAGGCACCCAAGGTGCCAGAAAGGGTAGGTGAAGTCATATGGCAAAAGTCCGTGTGTCCACCCTGGCCAAAGAGTTCGGCATGACCTCCAAGGAACTGATGGGTCATCTCGCCGATATGAAGATTCCCGCTAAGTCCGCTTCCTCCACCTTGGAGGATGCCTATGTCGCCATGGTCCGCAAGCAGCTCGCCTCGGTGATCGAGGCCCGCGCTCAGGAAGTCGAGGCCGCCAAGCAGGCCGAGGAGCAGGCAGCTGCCGCCGAGGAGGCCGCTCGCGCCGCCGAGGCCGAGCGCGAGCGCATCGCCGCCGAGAAGGCACGCGAGGAGGAGCGCCGCCAGTTTGCCGCAGCCCAGGCTGCCGAGGAGGCCGCACGCGCCGAGGCCGAGGCCAAGAAGAAGGCCGAGCAGGAGCGCCTTGCCCGCGAGAAGGAGGAGGCTGCCCGCGAGGCCCAGCGCCGCGCCGTTCCCGCTTCCGACTCCGGTTCGCGTTTCCGTTCGCTGCTCGACCAGATCGCCGCACAGGAGACCGTGCTCAAGGAGAAGAAGGACGCCGAGGACAAGGCAAAAGCCGAGCGCGCCGCCGAGCGCGGTAACCGTCGTGGCGACAACAACAACCGCCGCGGTGGCCGTCGTAACGATCGTAACGCCTCCGACAACAACTCCGAGCGCAACGCCTCCGAGAGCCGTCCGCACAGCCATCGCACCAACGCCAGCAACAACGTCGCTGCTGGCATGGACTTCCCCAACCCTGATAAGCAGGGCAAGGGCAAGAAGCGCAAGGGCGGTCACAACAACGAAGAGGACCACTACAGCCGCATGGCTCGCGAGGCCGAGGAGTACAGCCGCGAGAAGGTGCTCGAGGAGGCTCGTGCCGCCGTCGAGGAGGCCTCTCGCGAGTCCACTGGTCGCCGCAAAAAGCGCAAGGAAAAGCGCGAGCGCGAGGCCGCAAAGGCTCAGGAAGAGCGCAAGATTGAGGAGGCGCTGGCCCAGGGCGTGAACCCCGAGGACCTCGACGCCATCAAGGTCTCCCAGGGCGTTACCGTCCAGGAGCTCGCCGAGGCGCTCGACGTTCCGGCCAACGACATCATCAAGCGCCTGTTCCTGCTGGGCACGCCGCTTACCATGACGCAGTCCATGTCCGACGACCTCGTCGAGCTCGTTGCCGACGATCTGGGCCGCCAGATCAAGATCATCACCCCCGAGGAGGAGAACACCTTCTCGTTCTACGACGATCCCGCCGACCTTAAGCCGCGCGCCCCGGTCGTCACCGTCATGGGCCACGTTGACCACGGCAAGACGAGCCTCCTCGACGCCATCCGTCACACCGGCGTCGCTGCCGGCGAGGCGGGCGGCATTACCCAGGCCATCGGCGCTTCGCAGGTCATGATCAACGACCGCAAGATTACCTTCATCGATACCCCCGGTCACGCCACCTTTACGGCGATGCGTGCCCGCGGCGCCAAGGTGACCGATATCGTCATCCTGATCGTGGCCGCCGACGACGGCGTCATGCCCCAGACCATCGAGTCGATCAACCACGCCAAGGCCGCCGGTGTTCCCATCGTCGTCGCCGTCAACAAGATCGATAAGCCGGGTGCCAACCCCGACCGCGTGCGCCAGGAGCTCACCGAGTACGGCATCATCCCCGAGGAGTGGGGCGGACAGAACATGTTCGTCAATATCTCGGCCAAGCAGAAGATCGGTATCGACGACCTGCTCGAGACCGTCCTGCTCCAGGCCGACGTGCTCGAGCTCAAGGCCAACCCCGATACGTTCGCTTCGGGCAACGTCCTCGAGGCTAAGCTCGACAAGGGCCGCGGCTCGGTTGCCACCGTGCTCGTGACCCGCGGTACCCTGCACGTGGGCGATACGCTGGTCGCCGGCCTCACCTACGGCCGCGTCCGCGCCATGCTCGACCCCAAGGGCAACGCCGTCACTGAGGCCGGTCCCTCCGACGCCGTCGAGATCCTGGGCCTGCAGTCCGTCCCCAATGCCGGCGATGAGTTCCGCGTGTTCGAGGACGAGCGCGAGGCACGCGCCCTGGCCGATGAGCGTTCGCTCAAGGCCCGTATCGAGGAGCAGAGCCGCGTGAAGCACGTGACGCTCGAGAACCTCTTCGAGACCATCGCCGACGCCGAGGTCAAGGAGCTCAACCTGATCATCAAGGCCGACGTCCAGGGTTCCATCGAGGCCCTTCAGGACTCCCTCGATAAGATGGACCAGTCCGAGGTGCGCATCAACACGATCCACTCCGCCGTTGGCGCCATCAACGAGACCGACGTCGTTCTGGCCGACGCCTCCAACGCCATCATCATCGGCTTTGGCGTCCGTCCTGACGGCAAGGCCCGCTCCGCTGCCGAGCGCGAGGGCGTCGAGATTCGTTGCTACGACGTCATCTACAAGTGCCTCGAGGACCTCGACGCAGCCCGTATCGGCATGCTCAAGCCCACCGAGGTCGAGGTCTCCACGGGTTCCGCGACCGTTCTGGACACCTTCAAGGTGCCCAAGGTCGGTATCGCCGCCGGTGTCCGCGTCGAAGAGGGCGAGATCGCCGCGACCGATTCCGTGCGCCTGGTGCGCGACGGTATCGTGGTCTTCAACGGTAAAATCGCCTCGATGCGCCACTACAAGGACGAGGCCAAGAGCCTCAAGAGCGGCTCCGAGGGCGGTATTGGCCTGGAGAACTTCCAGGACATCAAGCCTGGCGACACCATTGAGGGCTACCGCATCGACCAGGTTGCCCGTACCGAGTAGGGGGTAGCGCTATGAAGCAAACGCAGGCAACCCGCCGTCTGGGCGAGCAGCTTCGCGAGAAGCTCGGTTATATCCTGCTCTTTGAGGTTTCCGATCCGCGTCTCGACCTGGTCACCCTGACCGCGGTCGAGGTCGCGGTGGACCGTTCGTTCGCGCGCGTGTACGTGTCGTGCGACGCGAGCCGCTACGACGAGGTCATGGAGGCGCTCGCCAGCGCCAAGGGCCGCATCCGTAGCCTGCTGGCCCGCTCGCTCGATTGGCGCGTCACGCCCGAGCTCGATTTTCGCATCGATCGCTCGACCGATGAGGCCGAGCGCATCACGCGTGCGCTGGAAAACGTTCCCGCCACGCTTGCGATCGAAAAGGACGAGGACGGTTATCCAATTGCGGATGCCGCCCAGGAGGCAGCTTTAGATGAGTAATTCCGCCGACCTCGCATCGTGCGAGTCTGCAGATATTCAGCGACGCATCCTCGAGCTTATCGAGGGTGCGTCCTCCATTGCGATTTCGGGACATACGTCTCCCGATGGTGACGCCCTGGGCTCCGTGCTGGGTCTGGGCCTCTCGCTTATGAAGTTTTTCCCCAACAAGGACATTGCCCTGCTGCTGGCAGACGATGACCCGGTTCCGCGCATCTACCGCTTTATGGAGGGTGCCGACCGTCTGGTGCCGGCATCTGCGTATACTGGCAATCCGGACCTGTTTATCTCGGTGGACGTGCCAGTCGTCGAGCGTCTGAACAACTCCGCCGAGGTGCTCCGCCGCTCGTCGCATGTGGTGTGCTTCGATCACCATCCGGCACGCGAGGAATTTGCCGAGTTGAGCCTGAGGTGCATCGACGCCGCGGCCTGCGCCATGATCATCGACCGCTTTTTGGACAATTGCGGCATTGTGGCTCGCGATGGTGTCGCGACCTGCCTGCTGTGCGGCCTGGTGACCGATACCGGTCGTTTTCAGTATCAAAACGCCGATGCCGCCGCGTTCCATGCCGCCTCGCGCCTGGTCGCGCACGGTGCCGATCCGGCGCGCGTTGCGCTCGAGGTCTACCAGAGCATGCGCGTAGAGTTCTTGCATCTCAAGTCCATCGTTATGGGCCGCATCAAGACAGTGGCGCACGGTCGTGTGGCATATAGTTATGCATACCAGAGCGACCTCGAGGCCTGCGGCGTCACTTCGGACGAGTGCGACGGCCTGGTCGATGTGGTGCGTTCGGTGATGGGTGTGGAGGTCTGCCTGTTCCTAAAGGGCATTGAGGGCGATACCAAGGTGCGCGGCAACCTGCGCTCCAAGGGCGACCTCAACGTGTCCGAGATCGCTGCTGCCTTTGGCGGAGGCGGACATCCTGCTGCCGCCGGTTTCTCCAACAACGGAACGATTCTCGAGACGCTCACCGTGGCACTTCCCATGCTGGCCGAACTGGTAGGGGAGGATCCCGCTTCGGTGACCGTCGAGCTTTAACTTTTTGGATGGTACATGGCTCGTCGTACGCCTTCTCAACTGAATATGCTGCTCGCCGTCGATAAGCCGGTGGGCTGCACGTCCCACGATGTGGTTTCGCAATGCCGGCGCGCCCTCCATGAGCGGCGCGTCGGCCATGCCGGCACGCTCGACCCCATGGCATCGGGTGTCATGGTGGTGGGTGTGGGCCAGGCCACCCGTCTGCTGGGCATGCTCACGCTCGATACCAAAAGCTATGTCGCCGACATCTCGTTTGGCGCCGAGACCAATACCGATGATGCGGAGGGCGAGGCGGTCCGCACGGTGGCTGTTGCCAACGAGCTCCGCGATCCTGCCTATGCCCGTGAGCGCCTGGCCGCTATGCTGGGTCCGCAGATGCAGGTGCCGCCGGCGTTTTCGGCTATCTCGGTCAATGGCGTTCGCGCCTACAAGTCTGCTCGCGAGGGCAATGCGGTGGACCTACCTCCGCGCCCCGTCGAGGTCTATGCCGCCGACCTGATCACCGTGGGCGGCGAAGGTGATACGTGTGTGTGGACCGTGGCGTTCTCGGTGAGCAAGGGCACCTATATCCGTGCGCTCGCTCGCGACTTGGGCCGCGCCTGCGAGAGCGCCGCGCACATTTCCGCGCTGCGCCGCACGGCCTCCGGTGTTGTTTCCATTGGCGCCTGTCATGCGGTCGAGGAGCTTTCTCCCGAGTCCGCGCCTGGCTTTGCCCTGGATCCCATTGCGGCCCTGGGCGCCACGCGTGTTGACTTGCCGGGCAATCTTGCCGAAGACCTGCTCTGCGGCCGACGCATTCCCGTTGAGCGTGCGCTTGCCGATTTCGATGCTTCGAAAGCGCCGTTTGCGCTAGTGCTCGATGGGGGACTCAAGGCGCTCGCCCGCATCGAAAGTGGCCGTTTTGTCATGGAGCACGTGTTTCCGCAGGCAATCGGCGGTGTTCGATGATGTTGTCCGCTCGCGAGCTCGCGCGTATCTTTTTTGAAGGCGAGTCGGACGAGGCTCGCATCGACACTGCCGATGCGTTTGATGAGTGCGAGCACTTGGGTGCTGCCTCGATCGCCATTGGCGTGTTCGATGGCGTTCACCGTGGACACCGGGAACTCATCGAAGCGCTTGTCCGTGATGCCCGTGCCCATGGCTGCAAGGCGGTCGTGGTCACTTTCGATCCCGATCCGGACGTTGTGGTGAGTCCTTCGCCCGCTCAAAAATTGATGACGACGGCCGACCGTCTACATGCCTTGGCTCAGACCGGGGTCGATGCAGTGGTGGCCGTTCCCTTTACGCCTGAGGTTGCGGCACTCGACCATGTCGGTTTTCTCACACTGTTGTCACGCGTGGTCGACATTCGTTCGATTCGCGTTGGCAGCGATTTTAGGCTGGGTCGTGGCGGTGCTTCTGGTGTTGCCGAGATGCGCGTCTGGGGTTCCGAGCACGGCGTTGACGTGTATGGTCACGATCTGCTTTGCGAGGGCGGTGAGGCCATTTGCGCCACCCGCATCCGTCATGAGCTGGGACAGGGCCATGTGGAGCTGGCTGCTGAGTTGCTCGGCCGCCCGTATATGCTGCGCGGCGGTGTTATTCGCGGCCGTCACGAGGGCTCTGGCATGGGCTTTCCCACGGCAAACCTGCAGGTTCCCGACGGCATTCAGGTGCCTGCCGATGGCGTGTATGAGGGCCTGGTGCTCGTCGATGACACCGTATGGCCTGCTGCCGTTAACGTCGGCCTGCCGCCGACGTATGCCGACGATGCCGCTTCATCGCATCTCGAGGCTAACTTAATTGGTTATACGGGCGACCTGTACGGCGCTTCCGTTTCGCTGGCGTTTACGCGCTGGCTGCGTCCCTCGCGTGTGTTCGAATCGCTGGATGAGTTGATCTCGACCGTCGAGGGTAATATCGAGGATATTCGTCACAACTTGGGCGAGCAGGGGGTGAGTATCCGTGATTAGCGATGAGGAAAAAGACCAGGTACGCGCTGCGTCCGACTTAGTTGCCATCGTGCAGGAAACGGTTGAGCTCAAGCCCCGCGGCCATGAGTTTTGGGGTTGCTGCCCCTTCCATGGCGAAAAGACGCCTTCTTTCCACATTATCCCCGCTACGCAGGTCTGGCACTGCTTTGGCTGCGGCGAAGGCGGCGACGTCTTCACCTATATCATGAAGCGCGAAAACCTGAGCTTTCCCGAGTCAATCCGCTATTTGGCCGATCGTGCGGGTATTGAGCTGCATGACACCGGAGATCGTCGCGAGCGCGGTACCAAGCGTGCCCGCATCTACGATCTGTGTGCCGAGACCGCCCAGTTCTACCACACCATGCTTATGCGCGGTAAGGACGGCCGTCCACGCGAGTACTTTGCCAGCCGTGGTATGGGTGGCGACGTCTGCCGCCGCTACTGCCTGGGCTTTGCACCGGGCCGCAACGCGCTGGTGTCGCACCTGTCCCAGGCGGGTTTTACCCCGCAGGAGATGATCGACGCCAACGTTGCCGTGAGCCGCGGGCGCGGGCAGCTTGCCGACCGCTTCTACGACCGCGTGATGTTCCCCATCTTTGACGAGCAGGGTCACAACATTGCCTTTGGCGGGCGCATCATGGGTGACGGCCAACCCAAGTACCTCAACACCGCCGAGACGAGCGTGTTCCATAAAAAGCGAAACCTCTATGGCTTTAACTGGGCCAAGGAGTTTATCGTCGCGCAGGATACGGCCATCGTGGTGGAGGGCTATACCGATTGTATCGCCTGCTGGGAGGCGGGGATCAAAAACGTTGTCGCCACGCTGGGCACCGCGCTCACGGAGCATCACGTCAAGACGCTCACCCGCTTTGCCAAGCGTATCGTGTATATGTTCGATGGCGATGCCGCGGGCCAGAAGGCCGCCCGTCGCGCGATTCAATTTATCGAGCAGGATTCGATGGACCTGCGCTGCGTGGTGCTGCCCGACGGCAACGACCCCATGGAGTTCATCACAGCGCATGGTGGACAGGAGCTTCAGGCACGCATCGACGCTGCCGAGCCGCTTATGGACTTTGTCTACCGTTCGCTGCAGGAGTCGAGCGACATTTCTACGCCGGGCGGTCGTGCCAAGGCGCTCGAGGATGCGCTGACGCTCATCTATCCGCTGCGCGATAGCTACATGATCGATACGTACTTTATCCAGATTGCCGACCTGCTTGGCTTGGATCTGGAGACGGTTCGCGCGAGTTCGGGTCGCGTGTTTCGCGATGTCGCCAAGCGCGAAGATGCGGAACGACGTCGTGAGCAGAACTATGAACGCCAGCGGGCGCAAGCCGAGCGCTCTGGTAGCGCGGGCGGTCGGACGTCTGGTTCGCAGGGGGCATCTCGCGGTGCTTGGGCATCGGGCGCGACGCCGCCGGTGTCCGCGCCGGTCGAAGAAGAGCCGTATGACTACGTCCCGCTCGATGCCTACGGTGCCGCGCCCGTGGAGGTCGTCGACGACCTGCTGCCGATCGATGTGCCTGATGGTATGGGTGCTGTGCCTGTGACTGATGGTTCGGGCGCTCCGGCTGCGGCGGCGCCGATGGTTCTTACTGATCTTGAGCGCAAGTCCTTGGCAGGGGAGCGCGAGCTGTTGACGATGCTCACGAGCTACCCCGACCTGTTCCGCACGTATGCCGACCGCATCTGCTCTATCGAGTGGGTTGACCCACGTCACGAGTCCATCGCATGGGCCGTTCTGGCAACGCCGCCGGGAACCGATCCTGCAGCCTGCATGGATGCGGCGCGCTCGGTCTGTCCCGAGGCGGCAACGCTTGTGAGTGCCGGGCGCATCTCCGCGACGAGCAAGCACCCCACCGAGACGAACATCGTGTTCATGCTCGATACGCTCGAGCTCTACACCATCAAGCGCCGCATGCGTGCCGCACAGGCCAAGCTGCGCCAGGACCGTTCGCTCGATGATGAGGCCCGTCGCGCGCTGACCGTGCAGGCCGCGCAGGATTCGCAGCGTCAACGCGAGCTGCAAAAGTCTATCGGCGGCGTGGCGGACCCGTTCCGTTTGATCGGTCTGGAGGCCGCAGGCACCGAACAGGCCTAGATGTTGTGGTCAACCAGCGTATTCTCGCCTATATCCAGTCCTCTTTTTGGGTATAGACGCCTATGTGTGTGCTAAAGTATTGAGTCCTGTGGACTATGAAGGGAGAATCTGTGCCAAAAAAGACTGAGAGCACGGGTACTGGGCTGGAATCCTACGTTGCAAAGCTCATGGGCAACGGCTCAAACAGGACTTCGGTAACCGAGGACGAGATTCAGGTCGCCCTGAAGGATATCGATGTCTCTGATGAGCAGCTCAACGCGGTGTATTCCGCGCTGCGCAACAGCGGCATCCAGATTATCTCCGCGAGCGGAAACGACGACGCCCCGATGGACGTCGACGATGACGATAACGATACCGACGATTTTGATGACGACGACGAGCACGATTCCGGCTCGCTTGACGATCACGAGCTTAAGATGGCCCGCCAGGCCGATGCCGAGATGGGCTCTTCCAAGAGTAAGAAGAAGCGCACCGTGCGCACGTCTCGTTCGCGTTCGCGCGTGCGCGGCATCGATGCCTCCACGGTGATGCTGACCGGCGACCCGGTTCGTATGTACCTCAAGGAGATCGGTAAGGTCGACCTGCTGACCGCATCTGAAGAGGTCGATCTGGCCATGAAGATCGAGGCCGGTCTCGAGGCTACCGAGAAGCTTGAGGCTGCCGAGGCAGGCGAGATCGAGCTCACCCGCGCCGAGATGCGTCGTCTTACGCGTATTGAGAACGTTGGTCTTGAGGCCAAGCAGGCGCTCATCAGCGCAAACCTGCGTCTGGTCGTCTCCATCGCCAAGCGCTATGTCGGCCGTGGCATGCTGTTCCTGGATCTGATCCAGGAGGGTAACCTCGGTCTGATTCGCGCCGTCGAGAAGTTCGACTACCAGAAGGGCTTCAAGTTCTCCACGTACGCCACGTGGTGGATCCGTCAGGCCATTACGCGCGCTATTGCCGACCAGGCCCGTACCATCCGTATCCCCGTGCACATGGTCGAGACCATCAACAAGCTCGTCCGCGTGCAGCGCCAGCTCCTTCAGGACCTGGGTCGCGACCCGACCCCCGAGGAGATCGGTGCCGAGATGGACATGAGCGCCGACCGCGTCCGCGAGATCCAGAAGATCTCGCAGGAGCCCGTGTCGCTCGAGACTCCCATTGGCGAGGAAGAGGATTCCCAGCTGGGAGACTTCATCGAGGACTCCCAGGCAATCGTTCCGCCCGATGCCGCCAGCTTCTCCATGCTGCAGGAGCAGCTCACTCAGGTGCTCGACTCGCTTGCCGATCGTGAGCGCAAGGTTATCGAGCTGCGCTTTGGCCTTGTCGACGGGCATCCCCGCACGCTCGAGGAAGTCGGCCGCGAGTTTGGTGTCACGCGCGAGCGTATCCGCCAGATCGAGTCCAAGACCCTGGCCAAGCTCCGCCACCCGAGCCGTTCGAGCAAGCTCAAAGACTATATCGAAAGCTAGTCAAGCAAGAGGCGCCCTCAAGCACATCCGTTTGGGGGCGCTTTCATGTAGTCGTTGGGGATGTTCTTGAATGACTAGTCGTTTAAGAACACCCCCAATGACTAGGTCGGAAAAATTCTTAAAAAAGTTCTTGCCCTACGCTGATTCCTCCGTATAATAAATCTCGTTGCTTGAGAGCACGCACCTATTCCTCGGTAGCTCAATGGTAGAGCACGCGGCTGTTAACCGCGCTGTTGTAGGTTCGAGTCCTACCCGGGGAGCCAGAATTTTCCAGCCCTTCTCGTTGGGCTTTTAAATTCCTCGGTAGCTCAATGGTAGAGCACGCGGCTGTTAACCGCGCTGTTGTAGGTTCGAGTCCTACCCGGGGAGCCAGGTTGTAAAACCCGTCGCTTATGCGGCGGGTTTTTTCATGCCGCGACCGCTTGACTCGAACGTTGCCATATCAACATTTCGTGTCGAGGATGTAATCCCGCGACCCGCCACCTCAACATGGCGCGGTCGTTGTAGAATATTGCAATGATTGCTCCCACGACATGGTGCCGCGAGCACCAGAAAAGGAGATTCTTGTGTCTGAGACCATTAACGGCAGCCTGAGCGTCTCGAACGACGTTATTGCCGATATTGCCGGTTATGCCGCGATGACGTGCTACGGCGTCGTCGGTATGGCCGAACAGCTCCAGGGTGCCGAGAGCGTGCGCCTGCTTGCCGGCCAGCGCCTTCGCAAGGGCGTGCTTGTTTCCGCCGACGAGAACGGCCTTACGGTCGACCTTCACGTCGTGCTCGAGAACGGCGTCAACATGAAGTCCGTCTGCCACAATCTTTCGAGCTCCGTCGCCTTCACCCTTCAGGAGATCGCCCAGATCGATCCCGCCAGCCTTAAGATCGGCATTCACATCGACGCGCTCAAGAGCCGTCTGAACTAGCATCCGAATACGGAGATTTCACCACTCATGATTGCAAAGACCATTCGCACCTGTTTTCCGATCGCTGCGGCTGCCGTTTCCGAAAAGGCCGAGGAGATCAACAAGCTCAACGTCTTCCCCGTACCCGACGGCGACACCGGCACCAACATGTCGCTCACGCTCGCTTCGGTGACTAAGGAGCTTTCCGCCCTTCCCGCCGACGCCGACATGGAGGCCATTGCCGGCGCCATCACCCACGGCTCCCTGATGGGCGCCCGCGGCAACTCCGGTGTCATTACCTCGCAGATTCTGCGCGGCGTGGCCGAGGGCCTTGTCTCTGCCGATGAGCCCATTACGTCTGCCAATATCGCCTTCGCCTTCCGTCGTGCCGTCAAGGTTGCCTTCCAGGCTGTCCGTAAGCCCATCGAGGGCACGATCCTCACGGTCCTGCGTGATGTTTCGACCAAGGCAGACGAGTGCGAGAAGAAGAAGTTCTCTGCCGAGGATGCGCTCGACGCCATCGTCGTCGAGGCCTACCAGTCCGTCGCCCGCACGCCCGACCTGCTGCCCGTCCTCAAGGAGAACGGCGTGGTCGACTCCGGCGCCTTTGGCTTTGCCATCTTCCTGGAGAACTTTGTTGCCGCCGCTCTTGGCCGCAGCACCGTTGTCGAGGATTTCTCCGCCACGTTTGATTCCGCTGGCTCTGCACGCGACGCGGCCCTCGATCGCGTCGAAATTGAGGCCAACGACGACTGGGAGGGCTCGGAGTTTCGCTACTGCAACGAGTTCCTCTTTAAGGCCGACGCTCCCTTTGACGAGGACGAGTGCCTGAAGTTCCTGGGCTCCATGGGCGACTGCGAGCTGCTCGTGGGCGCCTATCCCGACTACAAGATCCACGTGCACTCCAACACCCCCAACCTGGTGCTCGAGCACATGCTGCAGCTTGGTCAGATCTATGAGGTCTTTATTCATAACATGGAGATGGAGGCCCACGACCGTACCGCCAAGATCCACGAGGATCAGGAGAAGGCCGCCGAGCCCGCGAAGGCCCTGGGCTTTGTCGCCGTTGCCGCCGGTTCGGGCGAGGCCGATATTCTCAAGTCCCTCGGCGTCGACGTGGTCGTCTCCGGCGGCCAGACCATGAACCCCTCGACTGCAGACCTGTTGGGCGCTGTTGACCAGGTCAACGCGACCTCGGTCATCATTCTGCCCAATAACGGCAACATCCGCATGGCCGCTGAGGCCGCTGCCTCAGCCTGCACCGACAAGAAGGTCGCCGTCGTTCCCACCAAGACCGTTCCGCAGGCCTTCTCCGCGCTGTTCGCGGTCCTGCCCGATTCCGAGCTCGAGGATGCCGTCGCCGCTATGGTCGACGCCATCAGTGAGGTTCGCGATGGCGAGGTCACCCGTGCCGTGCGCGATTCCAGCGCCTCCGACGGCTCTCCGATTCACTCCGGTGACGTCATGGGTATCATTGCCGGCTCCATCGACGTGGTCGGCTCCGACGTGAAACAGGTCACGCTCGACTGCATCAACCGCATGCAGGAGGAAGAGGAGGGCGACGCGCTGACGATTCTGGCCGGCGAGGAGCTGTCCGACGAGGCCTTCCAGGAGATCGTCGACGCTATCGAGGAGGCTCAGCCCGATCTGGAGGTCGACGCCCATCGTGGTGAGCAGCCGCTCTATCCCGTGATCTTCTCGATCGAGTAGGCTCTGCCTATGTCCGAGCTGTGCTCCGTGCCGCGCGTCTCGGAGCGTTTTGCCCAGAGCAATGCGCTCGACGAGGATATCGCGCGACTCAAATATGTTTCGGGTAAACGTGAGGAGGCCCTTCGCCGTCTGGGAATTCGGACGGTGGGGGACCTCCTTCTCCATATTCCTCATCGCTACCTGGACTTCACTCGCTCGTGGTCCATCGAGATGGCGCCCATCGGTACCGTGTGCACCATCATCGCCACGGTCGATCGCATTGTCCAAAAGCAGCCCCGTCCGCGTATGCAGGTGACTGAGGTCTCGCTCGTGGACGAGACAGGCGTGCTGCAGGTTGCCTTTTTCCGTCAGCCTTGGATTGCCCAACAGCTTAAGCAGGGCGACCGCCTGGCCGTGATGGGCAAGGTCGAGTTTGCCTACGGTTTTAAGCAGATGGCCTCGCCCCACTTTGAAAAGCTCGAGGACGGGCGTGCTGCGGGTACCATTTTGCCGGTCCACTACGTGAGTGATGGCGTAAGTCAGGCATGGATGCGCCGTATCGTGAGCGGTGCGCTCGAAGTGGCTGCCAATCCGTTCGATCCCATTCCCGCGCCGCTGCGCGCAAAGCGGAAGCTCATGAGCAATGCCCGTGCGCTGCGCTCGATCCACTTTCCCTCGAGCATGGCCGAGCGCGACATCGCACGCCGGCGTCTTGCCTACGAGGAGTGTCTCTGCTTGCAGCTCGCGCTGCGTCTGCGCAACGATGGCGGTATGGTCGACGTAGTGCCTTATGCGCATGCCGCGGGAGAGCATTTTGCTGCGCTCAAGGAGGCCCTGCCGTTTTCGCTGAGCGATGAGCAGGAGGCGGCATTTCAAGACATCCTGCATGACATGTGCGATGGCGGTCGCGTGATGAATCGTCTGCTGCTGGGCGACGTCGGTACCGGTAAGACCGCCGTTGCCGCCTGCGCGTTGGCGGTTGCGGCCGATAGCGGCACTCAGGCCTGCGTCATGGCGCCCACGGGCGTGTTGGCGCGTCAATATGCCGATAAGACCGGCCCCTTGCTCTCGCAGGCTGGCATGACCTGGGCGCTCCTGACGGGCGCCACGCCGGCGGCCGAACGTGAACAGATTCATGCCCGGCTCCAGTCTGGCGAGCTCGATGTGCTCTTTGGTACCCATGCGGTGCTTTCGGAGAACGTCACGTTCAAGCATTTGTCGCTTGTGGTGATCGACGAGCAGCACCGCTTTGGCGTGGGCCAGCGTAACGCTCTGCGCGCAAAAGGCCCGGGTGCCGACTTGCTGGTCATGACTGCCACGCCGATCCCGCGCACGCTGGCGCTTTCGGTGTACGGCGACCTAGATACGAGCATCATCCGCCATCGTCCCGTTCCGGGTGCCGGCGTGACGACGCGCGTCCTCACCGAGTCGAGTCGTGACCTGGCCTATGGCGCCATTCGCGAGGCGCACGAAAAGGGGCAACAAGTCTACGTGATCTGTCCGCTCGTGGAGCCGAGCGATTCGGCCGATGAGCTCGAAGACGTACCCGGCATCGCTCGCGACGACGAAGGCCGCGTGACCGTGCCTGTGCCGTTGCATGACACGGCGACCGAGCTCGATCGCCTTCGTCTGGCATTACCGGGGCTTACCATCGAGCGTCTTCATGGTCGCATGCCTGCGGGGGAGAAGGACCGGGTCATCGATGCCTTTAAGCGTGGCGAGATCGATGTGCTCGTCTCGACTACGGTGGTCGAGGTGGGCGTCGACGTGCCCAACGCCACCGTCATGGTCATCGAGAATGGCGAGCGCTTTGGGTTGGCGGCCCTGCACCAGCTGCGCGGTCGCGTGGGCCGCGGCAGCGAGTCGGGCACCTGCCTGGTCATGACGCACTCCAAGGGCAACGGCGGCGCATCGGCGGCACAAGACCGTCTCCAGTCGCTCGAAAAGACCTCGGACGGCTTTTCGCTCGCCCAGATGGACCTGCGTCTGCGCCACGAAGGCGAAATCCTGGGCTACCGTCAGCACGGTGGCGTGACCTTGCGTTTTGTTGACCTTGACGCCGATGAGGACCTTATCGAATGGGCCCATTTGGACGCGGTCGAGCTCTTGCGGTATGCTTGCAACCTTGACTCTGTGGCGACGCGCCCTCTACGCGATGCGGTCGCCGCGCGGTATCGACACATCTTTAAGGAGGTCAGCGGAGGATGAGAATCATCGGCGGCGAATGGCGCGGTCGTAAGATCGAGGAGCCCCGTGGTCGCGATGTCACCCGCCCCACGACCGATCGCGTGCGCGAGGCATGCGCATCTATGGTCATGTCGGCATTCGACTTCGATCTGGACGAGGTCCGCGTGCTGGACGCCTTTGGCGGCTCCGGTGCCTTAGGGTTAGAGATGCTCTCACGTGGTGCCCGCTCGCTCACGACGTTCGAGATCGATCGGAATGCCGCGCGGCTCATTACCAAGAATATCGAGTCGCTCTGCCGTGACCGTGCGCGTTGGCGCGTGGTCTCGGGCGACATGCTGGTGAGTGCCTCGCGCGGTCGTGTGCCGGGCGGCCCCTTTGATCTGGTCCTGCTCGACCCGCCCTATGCTTTTGGTGCCGAGCCGGTCGAGGAGCTGCTGCAGAAGCTGGCTCAGCAGGGTCTGCTTGCACCTGGCGCTTATGCCCTGTTTGAGCATGCCGCCGCCGATGCGGGCGCGCATCCGGCAGACTTTGAGATCGTGCGCGAGAAGCGCTACGGCATTACCTCGGTCGACCTGCTTCGTTGGGTCGGCAACGGCGAGGATGATGGTATCGATAGCGACGCACCCACGGAGGACGCCCATGAATGACACTATCAACCGCGTGATTGTCCCGGGCACCTTCGATCCCATCACATTTGGCCATATCGACGTCATCCGCCGTGCCCGCCGCATCTTTCCCAGCGTGATCGTCGCTGTTGCCGAGTCGCAGGGTAAAAACGGTGTGGGCACCACGTTTATGCTCGATGAGCGCGTGGCGCTGGCCCGCGAGGCGCTCGGTGATATCGACGGCGTCGAGGTCCTGCCCTTTACCGGCCTCTTGGTCGACTTCGCTCGCGAGCAGGGGGCGGGGGCCGTGGTCAAGGGCCTGCGCGCCATGACCGACTTTGAGTACGAGCTGCAGCAGGCCGACCTCAACTATCGCTTGGATAACGAGCTGGAGTCTATCTTTGTCATGAGTGCGCCGCAGTACGGCTATATCTCGAGCTCGGTCGTTCGCCAGATCGCCTCGCTCGGCAGCGATGTATCGACGTTTGTCCCGCCCAACGTGGTCGAAGCGCTCAGACATCGCTTTTCGTGACGTTTTTTATTGCCTGGTGGCATGTGGTAAACTAGCACGATGATATGTTACCTATGAAAGGAGACCGGATGCCGGGCGAGAATTTTCCTGGCGACAGGATCGTGAGTCTTGTCGACGAGCTCGAGGGGCTCATCGAAGAGGCTAAGACGCCGTTCGGCAAGAACGCCCAGATGAAGGTTATCGATGCCGACGTCTTCTTTAACATCCTCGACGAGATCCGCATGAGCTATCCCGAGGAATGGCAGAAGTCCCGCCGTATCCTCAAGGAGCGCGAGGAGCTTATGGCTTCCGCCGCCGCTCAGGCCGATTCCATCATCGCCGATGCTCAGCAGCAGGCGCTCACCATTGCCGGTGAGCAGGAGATCGTCCGCTTAGCGCAGCAGCAGGCCGACGACATCCGCGACCGTGCCCAGCAGTATGAGCGCGAGACGCGCTATGCCGCCGAGGACTACGCCGAGCAGGTCTTTACGCACCTCGAGGAGAACCTCAAGAGCCTGACCGGCACCGTCACCCGTTGCCGTCAGCAGCTCAACGAGGGTGCCGCCCAGCAGAATGGTCAGTGGTAATGGCTGAGTTCCCGAGCGTTACCGTCGATCTTTCCGAGCAGCTCGAGTTTCCTGGTGATTCGTATCCGCTGACCGGTAAGGTCGACGTCGCCACCTACATGGTGGGCGAGAAGGAGTATCAGCTACAGGACGGCATCGACTACGACGTTGTCTTTACCAATGCCGGTACCGGTGTCTTGCTCACGGGCATGGTTCGCGCGCACGCCACCGGCGAGTGCGACCGTTGTCTGGAGCCCGCCTCGTTTGATATCGCCGGCGAGATTGAGGAGTTCTACCTCTTCGAGGAGCCCGAGGATCCCGAGGCCTACGAGGACGGTTACGAGCTCCTGGGTGAGGACCGCATCGTCGATTTGGGTGAGCCCATCAACGACGCGGTCGTCATGGACACGCCGTTTGTCGTTCTGTGCAAGCCCGATTGCCGCGGTCTGTGCCCCACTTGCGGTTGTAATCTCAACGTCGAGCAATGCGATTGCGCCGCCCAGGCAGAGGCAGAATGGGCCGCTGCCACGGAAAATCCATTTGCAGCATTGAAGAATCTCAAGCTCGATGAGTAAAACTGTGGTAGTATCGCTACTTGCGCGTAATCGCCACACTGGATAGTTCATAAGGAAGGTCACTATGCCCGTACCTAAACAAAAGCAGGGTCGTATCCGCACTCACACCCGCCGTTCCGCCAACATGAAGATCTCGGCTGCGGCTCAGTCCACGTGCCCCCGTTGCGGTGCTGTCAAGCTCCCGCACCACGTGTGCCCCAGCTGCGGTTTCTACAAGGACCGCGAGGTTATCGTTACCGAGTAACGGTATACTCTGGATGCGATGCCGTTCCAAATGGAACCACAATGGCCGGCTCAATGAGTCGGCCATTTTTGTATAAGGAGCATGTATATGAGTAACGTTCGCGTTTGTGTAGACGTTGTGGGCGGAGACGAGAAACCTCAGGTTGTTCTCGATGGTATCGAGGCTGCACTTGCCGCCGATCCCGATATCGAGGTCTTGGCAGCTGGCCCCGCTGAAATCGTCAATCCCTTTGCTGCTTCCCATGCACGTGTTGAGGCCCTTGAGGCACCCGACGTTATCGCCATGGATGACGATCCCATTCGCGCCGTGATGACCAAGCGTAAATCGTCGATCGTGCTGTCGTGCCGCGCCATCAAGAAGGGAAATGCGGACGCGTTCTTCTCCGCCGGCTCGACCGGTGCCATGACCGCTGCCGCCACCGCCTATGTGACGCCGTTTAGATATATGGCCGAAGGCAAGAAGCAGCCGGTGCGCCCTTGTCTGACCAATGCGCTGCCCAATCGCGCCGGCGGTCTGACGGTGCTGTGCGATATGGGCGCCAACCCCGATGTCGAGGTCGACGACATGGTGCGTTTTGCCCAGATGGGTAGCGCCTATGCCCGCGTTGTCCTGGGCATCGAGCATCCTCGCGTGGGCCTGCTTGCCAATGGCACCGAGGATGAGAAGGGTTCCAACTTTACCAAGGCCTGCTTCCCGGCCATGAAAGCCGCCGTTCCCGGCTTTGTGGGCAACTGCGAGGGCACCGACCTCACCTCGGGCAATTTCGATGTCGTTGTTGCCGACGGCATGTCGGGCAATATCGCTCTCAAGGCTACCGAGGGCGCTGCCAAGTTTTTGCTACAGGAGCTCAAGGGCGCCTTTATGGCCTCGCTCGGCACCAAGATCGCCGCGCTGCTCATCAAAAAGCAGATGCGCGAGATTAAGGCCAAGCTCTCTGGTGATGCCAAGGGCGGCGCGATTCTTTTGGGCCTGCGTGGCGTGGTCCTGATCGGCCATGGCGCCACCTCGGTCGAGGCTGTTAAAAACGGTACGCTCGCGGCGGCCGAAGCCGTGCGCGCGGGGCTGGTCGAGAACGTCGCCAACTCCATGGACGGCATCGTTTTGTAAGAGCGAGTTAGAGCGCTGTTATGTGCCTCGCGGCCTGCTTCGTGGGGTAGAATCAGAACCGTGTCTTGGTACCGCCCGGGCGGTACCATTCTTTTGGTATTCATGCACTATGAGAGGAAGCGCTATGGACCGCTCCGAAATCTTCGACAAGATCGCCGAGGTCGCTGCTGACGTTCTGGGCGTCGATGTTGCCGAAATTAGCGATGAGACCACCTTTGACGATCTCGATGCCAACTCGCTCGAGCGCCTGCAGCTGGTTACGGCTATCGAGGACGAGTTCAACCTCGAGATCGATGACGAGACTCTGCTCTCGCTCAACTCTGTCGCCGACGCCGTCGACGCGATCGAAAACGCCAGGGAGGCCTAGGTCTTGGCTTTGTCTGAACGACTTACGCGTGCCCAGGAAATCCTGGGCCATGAGTTCAATAATAAGGTGCTGCTGCGCGCGGCGCTTACGCATCCCTCGGCAGTCGAGGGCCAGCCGGTTTCTGCCAGCTATGAACGCCTTGAGTTTTTGGGCGATTCCATTTTGGGCGCCGTGGTGGCCCGTTCGCTCTTTGAGTCCTATCCCGAGTTTGACGAGGGGAAGCTCACGCGCCTGAAGGTGTCGCTTGTCTCGGGCGCCACGCTGTCCGAGGTTTCTCACGAGTTGGGCATCGACGACATCATCATCTTTGGTGCCTCCGAGACCGGTACCGGTGCGCGCGGCCTGCATTCGGCGCTCGAGAACGTCTACGAGTCGCTCGTGGGCGCGCTGTATCTGGATGCTGGCTGGGATGCGGCGGCGGAGTTCATCCACCGTACGCTTAAGCCGCATTTGGCTTCCGAGCGTGCCGAGCACCCCGCGAACCCCAAATCGTTCTTGCAGGAGTGCGTGCAAGCCGACGGTCACGAACCCCCGGCGTATAAGCTCGTTGGCTCCGAGGGCCCGGCGCATGCGCCCACCTTTACCGCCGTGGTGTTGATCGATGGTATTCGCCAGGGTCGCGGCTCCGGCTCCTCAAAGAAGGAAGCCGAGGGAGCCGCTGCACTCGAGGCACTTGACCGCATGGGCTACACCACTAACGGCGTGATTCTCAACAAGAAGCCTGTTTAAGCGAGGAACCGTGTATCTCAAGTCCCTCACGCTCAAAGGGTTCAAGTCGTTTGCCGACCGCGCCCATATGACGTTTGAGCCGGGCCTGACCGTCATCGTCGGTCCCAACGGCTCGGGAAAATCGAACATCTCTGACTCGATTCTGTGGGTCCTGGGCGAGCAGAGCGCCAAGCAGCTGCGCGGCCAGGCCATGGAGGATGTCATCTTCTCGGGCTCGTCAGCGCGCAAGCCGGTGGGTGTCGCCGAGGTCACGCTGGTGCTCGATAACTCGGACCATATGCTGCCCGTCGACTTTGACGAGGTCGCCATCACCCGTCGTATGTATCGCTCGGGCGAAAGCGAGTACCTCATCAACTCGAGTCCGTGCCGCCTGATGGACATTCAGGACATCCTGCACGATTCGGGCTTGGGCAAGGATACGCATTCCATCATCAGCCAGGGCAAGCTCGACGCCATTTTGCAGAGCCGCCCCGAGGAGCGCCGTGCCCTCATCGAGGAGGCCGCCGGCATCTCCAAGCACAAGCGCCGCAAGGAGCGTGCGCTCAAAAAGATTAATTCGATGGACGAGCACTTGACCCGTGCCCGCGACATCAATAAGGAGATCGCCCGTCAGCTGCGGCCGCTGGAGCGTCAGGTCGATCGCGCGCGCAAGTACAAAGAGCTGTCCTCGCGCGCGAACGAGCTTACGCAGATGCTGGCCGTCGACGAGCTTCGTTCGCTGCAGTCGCAGTGGAACGACTTGGAGAGCCGCTCCAAGGAGGGTGCTGCCGAGCTTGAGCTTGCGCAGTACCGCTTGGGCGAAAAGGAACGCGAGCTCGAGAAGTTCCAGGTCATGCTCGAGGAAAAGGGCCTGTTTGTGGGCGATCTGGGCGAGCAGCGCCGCCATATGCAAGACGTGGTCGGTCGCATTAACTCCGATATGCGCCTGCTCGAGGAAAAGGGCCACAATATGGTGTCGCGCCTGTCCGACATGCGCGGCCAGATCTCGAGCTCCGAGCATCAGCGTCGTCGCGTTGTCGAGGAGCTCGAGGATGCACGTGCGCAGCGCGAGGAAGTGACCGGCGCGCACATGCAGGCCCAGGAGGACGTTGACGCCGCTGGTCCTGCCGCCGCTCAGCTCCACGAGCGGCGCGTGGCGCTCGACAATCAGATTTCGCAGCTTACGCGTGAGCAACGCGATGTGCAGCGTGCGGCCGATAACGCGGCGCTCGAACTCGCCAAGGTGAAGGACTCGCTGAGTAACGCCGAGGTCGAGGACAACATGTACGCCTCGCGCCTAGAGCAGATCGATGAACAGCTCGAGGAGGTCACGGCCTCGCTCGAGAGCCGTCGCGACCGTGCTGAGGAGCTTGAGAGTGCCCTTGAGGCGGCTCGTCAGGCCCAGAACGATGCGCGCGAGGCCACCGAGACGGCACGCGCTGCCCTCAAGGACCTGCGTAATCGCGAGAGCGAAGCGCGCAACAAGCTGTCCGAGGTTCGCTCGGAGCTTGCCAGCCAAAAGAAGCTCGATGCCCGCATGGCAGACAGCTCGCCGCTGGTGAGCCGTCTGGTGGGCGCGCTGGGCGACGATGTTTCGGGCCGTCTGGGCGATGTGCTCGAGGCACCGCGTGAGCTCGAGGGCTTGGTCGAGCAGCTGCTTGCCGGCGATATTGATGCTCTTTTGTTTGATGACGCCGCTACGCTTGAGCGCGCCGGTCGCGCTGCCCTGGATCAGAAGAAGGCCTCGGGCGAGGCGCTGCTGGTGGCGCGCGGCGTGAGTGGCTCTGCGGCCGCCGAGGGTGCCGCCGGTACCCGTCTTGTTGACCGCCTGTCCGTGCGTGAGGGCTACGGTCCGGTTGTCGAGGCACTGCTCGGCGGCTATTTTGTGGTCGATGATCTTTCTGCCGCACTGACCGCGCCCGTCGTTGACGGTGTAACCTACGTGACGCCCGATGGTGCCCGCGTTGCCTGTGGCGGCCTGGTTCGCGTGGGGCTTGATGCCGGCGAGGCTTCGGGTGCCTTGGAGCGTAAACGTCGTATCCGCGAGCTGGAGGGCTTGGAGCCCGATCTGGCTGCCGTGTTTGAGCATGTGTCGGATCAGGTCGTCGAGGCCAACACTGCCGTTGAGGAGGCCCGTGCTGCCGAGGGCGATGCCGCCGGCGAGATCGCCCGCCTTGAGGGCGAGCGTCGCTCCCTGCTGTCCGAGATCGGCCGCCTGGAGCAGAGTGCCAACAATGCCGAGGTCGAGCGCGTGCGCATCTCCAAGCGCCGCGAGCAGGCCGCCGAGGCCGTTCGCGCTGCGCGTCCGCGCGTGGACGAGCTCACTCGTTCGCGCGACGACGCTCGTGCGCAAGCGAGCGACTTAGGTCTTCAGATTGCCGAAGCCAACGACGAGCTCGATCGCGTTCGTCGTGACGATTCCGAGGCCGCCGGTAAGCTCGCCGACGCTAAGGTGCGTCTGGCTCAGACGAGCGAGCGCCTGCGTTCGCTGAAGGGCCGCGTGCCCGATCTTGAGCATCGCCTTGAGGGTATCGACCGTCGTATCCGCGGGACGCGTCAGGCCTCGCGCTCGCTCGAGCTGCTGCGCCTTCGTGTCGATCCCATGCACGAGCGCTATTCAGCCCTGTTGGAGCGCGCCTCGGACTGGGCTGCGCGCCTGCGCGATCAGGCAACGCTTGAGGAGGCGGACTCGGCTTCACTTAAGAAGACCATCGAGGACGCCAAGACCGAGGTCGCCCGCGCCAAAGAGAGGGTCGATGTTGCCGCCACGACGCAAAATGAGTTCAAGGTGGCGCGCGGCAAGCTCGAGGTGCAGGTCGAGGCTGCCATCAAGGCCATCACCGCCGACGGTACCACGGTGCTCGAGGAAGCGCTCATGCTGCCGGCGCCCACCGATCGCGATGCCGCCGAGCGCGAGCTTAACCAGCTCGTGCGCCAGATCAACAACCTGGGTCCTGTGAACCAGGTCGCCATGGAGGAGTACGAGCAGCTCAAGCGCCGTGCCGATTACATCGAGGAGCAGCTGGCCGATCTGGAGAGCGCGCGCAAGGCGCTCACCAAGATCACGGTGGCCATTGATCGCAAGATGCGCAAGGCGTTTCTGGTGACGTTTGAGAAGGTCGACGCGAACTTCCGCGAGATCTTCGCCATGCTGTTCCCGGGTGGCCAGGCTCATCTTGAGATGACCGATCCCGAGCATCCTGCCGAGACGGGCATTGAGGTTGTGGCGCAGCCGCGCGGCAAGCGCATTACCAAGATGATGCTCATGTCGGGTGGCGAGAAGAGTCTGACGGCGCTCGCCCTGCTCTTTGCCGTGTACCGCACGCGCACGGTGCCGTTCTATGTGCTGGACGAGGTCGAGGCGGCGCTTGATGACGCCAACCTGTCCAAGCTCATCGGAGCCCTCGATGTGCTGCGTTCCGATACACAGCTCTTGGTCATTTCGCATCAGCGCCGTACTATGGAGGACGCTGACGTTCTCTATGGCGTCTCGATGCAAGCCGACGGCGTCAGCCGCGTCGTCTCGCAAAAACTCGATCGCGAAACCGGAAAGGTCGTGAATGCATAATGGGATTCTTTGACGCTCTCTCGCGCGGACTTGAGCGCAGTCGTGAGGCCCTCAACGAGGTCTTCTACTTTGGCGGCGAGGTCGACGAGGATTTTTGGGAGGACCTTGAGGACACCCTCGTTATGGGTGATATGGGTGCCGAGGTTGCCATTCAGGTCTCCGATGACCTGCGCGATGCCGCAGCCAAGAAGAACCTCAAGACCGCCCCGCAGCTTCGCCGCGCCCTGGCCGAGCAGCTCGAGGGGCATTTTGTGCCCGTTGAGCGCGATCCGTTTTCCGATACGCCGAGCTGCGTGTTGTTTGTCGGCATCAACGGCGCCGGCAAGACCACCACGGTCGGCAAGATTGCGAGCGCCATGGCCGCCCGCGGCAAGAACGTTGTGATCGGTTCGGCCGATACCTTCCGTGCCGCCGCCATCGAGCAGCTCGATGTGTGGGGCCAGCGCGCCGGCGTGCCGGTCATCAAGCGCGACCGCGGCTCCGATCCGGCGAGCGTGTGCTACGACGTGCTCGACGAGGCCGATAAGCGCGGCAGCGACCTGGTGCTCATCGATACCGCCGGCCGTCTGCACACGAGCCCCGAGCTCATGCGCGAGCTCGCCAAGGTGGTCAACGTGACCCGCAAGCGTGCCGCCAATATGGCCGCCGGCCCCATGCCGGTCTCGGTCGTGCTCGTGATCGATGCCGCCACCGGCCAGAACGGCCTGAACCAGGCGCTCGAGTTTAACGAGGCGCTGGGCCTGGACGGTATTATCATGACTAAGCTCGACGGCACGGCTAAGGGCGGTATCGCCATGGCCGTGGCCGAGAAGCTCAAGCTCCCGATCCTGCGCATCGGCGTGGGCGAGCAGGTCGATGACCTGCAGGAGTTTAACGCCAAAGATTTCTGCCGCGCCCTGGTGGGCGAGTCCAACTAAGGAGTGACTAGTGTTTGATTCTCTGAGCGATCGCCTCAACGACACATTTGACCGCCTGCGCGGCAAGGGTAAGCTGACCGAGGCCGATATTACTTCGGCTATGCGCGATATTCGCATGGCGCTGCTCGAGGCCGACGTTAACTTTAAGGTCGTCAAGGAGTTCGTTGCCAAGACCAAGGAGCGCTGCATGACCGCCGAGGTCATGGAGTCGCTGTCGCCGGCGCAAAACGTCGTCAAGATCGTGCTCGACGAGCTCACCGAGATGCTCGGCTCCACCGAGAGCAAGCTCGTTTTTAGCAACCGCATTCCCAATGTCATCATGCTCGTGGGCCTGCAGGGCTCCGGTAAGACCACGGCAGCCGTAAAGCTGGCCTACCTGCTCAAGAAGCAGGGTCGCTCGCCGTTGCTCGCCGCGTGCGACGTCTACCGTCCCGCCGCTGCCGACCAGCTGGCCACACTCGGTGGCGAGATCGGCGTGCCGGTCTTCCGCGGTGACGGAGCGCACCCGATCGACATTGCCAAGGGCGCCATCCAGGAGGCCGTCGACCACCTGCGCGACGTGGTGATCGTCGATACCGCCGGTCGTCTTCAGATCGACGAGCAGATGATGCAAGAGGCCGTCGATATCAAGAAGGCCGTCAAGCCCGACCAGGTGCTGATGGTCGTCGACGCCATGACCGGCCAGGATATCGTCAACGTGGTCTCGACGTTTGCTGAGCGCACCGACTTTGATGGTGTGATTATCTCCAAGCTCGACGGTGACGCCCGTGGCGGTGGCGCGCTTTCGGTGCGTCAGGTGACCGGCAAGCCCATCAAGTTTGTGAGCATGGGCGAGAAACCCGATTCGCTTGAGCCGTTCTATCCCGATCGCATGGCCAAGCGAATCTTGGGCATGGGCGACGTTGTCGGCATCATCGAGAAGGCCCAGGAGGCCGCCGATGCCGAACAGCTCGAGGCTGCCGAGCGCATGCTGCGCGAGGGCTTTACCATGAACGACATGCTCGACCAGATGAAAGCCGTCAAAAAGATGGGCGGCATGAAGGGTATCCTGGGCATGCTCCCCGGTGGCCAGCGCGCGCTCAACCAGATGGGCGGTAACCTGGACGAGGGCATCTTCGACAAGAACGAGGCCATCATCATGTCGATGACCAAGGAGGAGCGTCTGCGTCCCTCCATCATCAACGGCCAGCGTCGCGCGCGTATCGCCAAGGGCGCCGGTGTGACCCCCACCGAGGTCAATAGCCTTATGAAGCAGTGGGGCGAGATGAACAAGATGATGGGCCGCATGCGCACGATGGCCAATCAGGCACAGGCCGGCGGCAAGAAGGGCAAAAAGGGCAAGAAGGGCAAGAAGATGCGCATGCCCAATATCCCTGGGCTGGACGCTATGGGTCTGGGCGGCATGGGCGGCCTGGGTACGGGCGGTCCCAAGTCCGATATGGAGCTGCTGCGCCAGATGGAAGCGCAGATGCGCAATAAGAAATAGGGCTGTAATTCCAGCTTGATATGGCAAAGGCCACTCGGAAGCTACCGGGTGGCCTTTGTTGTTGGCTTTGATTGTTGGATTGCGTTCAGCATCGCGCCCCGAGCTCGCGGTGCTGTGCCGTTAGTGGCAGCCGCAGCCCTCGTGGCCCTCGTGCTCGTGATGGCCGTGGCAGCTGCAGGACTCGCCATGTTCGTGGGTGTGCTCGTGGTCGTGGCCGTGGCAACCGCACGTGGCTTCGCCGTTCTGTGTGAGCGTGCCGGCGATAAGGGCCTCGACGCAATCGTCGCAGCTGCCTTGGGCACCTGCGTATACCGTGATGCCGGCTTGGGCAAGCGCGTTGATAGCGCCACCGCCGATGCCGCCGCAGATGAGCGTGTCCACGCCGCCGTTGGCGAGCAGGCCCGCAAGAGCACCGTGGCCGGTGCCGCCGGTGCCCACGACCTGCTCGTTGAGTACCTTGCCGTCCTGAATGTCGTAGATCTTGAACTGCTCACTGCGGCCAAAGTGCATAAAGATGTTGCCGTTGTCGTACGTGGTTGCCACCCTCATGGTGTCGATCTCCTTTGCTGGCCATACGGCCGTTGCTGTGGTAATGGGGGAGTACGCGATATTGCCGCCTTCGATGACGATCGCCCGTCCATTGACCAACGCGTTTGCCACCTTGCGATGCGCTCGGCTGCAAATAGCCGCCACCGTGGCACGGGCAATGCCCATGTGTTGGGCGACGGCCTCCTGATTGAGGCCTTCCAGGTCGCAGAGGCGCAGCACCTCGAGTTCGTCGACCGTCATGTCGATGGCCTCTCCGCTGGCTAGGCCGTCAGGGGTAAAGCCGCGGTATTCGGGAATGATCCCGACGCGGCGTAGTTTCTCGCGTCTTCCTGCCATGCGCCCTCCTTATCTGACATATGTCAACAATAGAATATCGAACGCGCAGATTTACACAAGGAATTTCTGGCATATGCCAGAAAATGAGGGCTTATGTTTGGGCTGTGGGGCCGCATGTGCCTGGGCTACAATGAATCTCGCTTATAGGCGACTGACAGGAGGGTCAATGAGCAAGGCTGATCAACAGTTTGTAACCATGTGCCGCGATATTCTGGACCATGGCACCACCACCGAGGGCCAAAAGGTCCGCCCGGTGTGGGAGGACGGCACCCCTGCCTATACCATTAAAAACTTTGGCGTCACGGCACGCTACGACCTGCGTGAGGAGTTTCCGGCGCTTACCCTGCGTCGCACGGCCCTCAAATCTGCCATGGATGAGATCCTATGGATCTATCAAAAGAAGTCCAATAACGTGCATGATCTCAACAGCCATATTTGGGATGAGTGGGCCGACGAGACCGGCTCCATCGGCAAGGCCTACGGGTATCAGATTGGGCAGAAGAGCCATTATGCCGAGGGCGACTTTGACCAAATGGATCGCGTGCTGTACGACCTTAAGAACACGCCGTACAGCCGCCGCATTATGACGAACACCTATGTATTTAGCGATCTGTCCGAGATGCACTTGTATCCGTGCGCCTACAGCGTGACGTATAACGTGACGCAACGTCCGCAGGATGATAAACCGACGCTCAACATGATTCTCAACCAGCGCAGCCAGGATATTTTGGCCGCGAACAACTGGAATGTGTGCCAGTACGCCATTTTGCTGATGATGGTCGCGCAGTCGGTCGATATGATTCCCGGCGAGCTGCTGCATGTGATTGCCGATGCCCACATTTACGACCGTCATGTCGATATCGTTCGCGAGCTTATTGAGCGTCCGCAGTTTGCTGCGCCCAAGGTAACGCTCAACCCCGATGTGCATGACTTCTATGCGTTTACGACCGATGATCTGATCATCGAGGGCTATGAGCACGGCCCTCAGGTCAAGAACATTCCCATTGCGGTGTAGGTGACGCGCATGACGTGTAAGCTTTCTGCCATTGTCGCCGTGTGCGACGACTGGGGCATTGGTTGCGAGGGCGACATGGTGGTGTCCAATCGCTCCGATATGCGCCATTTTGTGGCGTGCACCAAAGGCTGTCCGGTCATTATGGGACGCAAGACGCTGCTGAGTTTTCCCGGCGGGCGCCCGCTTAAGAATCGACGCAATATCGTGCTCACGCGCGATGGGGACTTTGCTCCCATGGGCGTCGACGTGGTGCATAGCATCGACGAAGCGCTCGCCGCGGTAGCCGATGAGCCCGTTGCGTGGGTGATTGGCGGCGGCGAGGTATATCGACAGTTTTTGCCGTATTGCGTGGAGGCCGAGGTTACGCATAACCATTGCGTGCATGACGTGGATACGTACTTTCCCGATTTGGATGCCGATCCCGCGTGGGAGATTGCGCGGCGTGACGGTGTTGCCACGATTGCCTCGGGCGAGGGAGACGAGGGTGTCGATTATGAGTTCGTGACGTATCGTCGCGTTGAGGCTTAAATCGTCTGGCGTGAACGGTATCATCGGGTTGTTTGAATGCATGGGGCGGCGCTTAGCGTCGCCTCGTTTGGTATAGATGTGCTGTAAAGAAGGGTGCGGGCTGGCTGCTATGACTGATGCCGTTGAGGTGCTGCGAATCGATTCTCTCGAGGACGAGCGGCTCGATGCCTACGTGCGACTGACCGAGCGTGAGCTTCGCTGCGTGCTGGAGCCGCAGAAGGGCATTTTTATCGCCGAGAGTGCCAAGGTCATCGAACGTGCGGTTCGCGCCGGATACGAGCCGGTGAGCTTTCTTTTGGGCGAGCGCTGGCTCGACCAGATGATGCCGCTGTTTGAGCGCCTGGCGGTACGCGAGGGCGCGGGTCCGGTTCCTGTGTTCGTGGCCTCGATGGAGCTCATGGAGCGGCTGACGGGCTTTAACGTGACGCGCGGTGCGCTCGCGGCGTTCCGTCGCCCGCGTCAGATTCCGGTTGATGAGTTCTTGGGCGGCGTCGTCGAGGCGGCGGGGGAGCGCCCGGTGCGCGTGTGCGTGCTCGAGGGTATTGTCGACCACACCAACGTCGGCGCGATTTTCCGCTCGGCGGCTGCGCTGAACGTCGATGGCATTTTGGTGAGCCCTACGTGCTGCGATCCGCTGTACCGTCGCTCGGCCCGCGTGAGCATGGGCACGGTGTTCCAGGTGCCCTGGACACGCATTGGCAGCGAGGCGCGCGTATGGCCGCATGATGGGCTGGCGGCGCTGCACGATGCCGGTTTTTCGTGTGCCGCCATGGCGTTGACGGATGATTCGGTGTCGCTGGACGATCCCGCGCTGCAGGAGATTGACCGTCTGGCAATCTTTATGGGCACCGAGGGTGCCGGCTTGGGCGCCAAGACCATTGCAGGCTGCGACCGCGCCGTGCGTATTCCGATGGCGCATGGGGTCGATTCGCTCAACGTGGCCGCGGCAAGTGCTGTCGCCTTTTGGCAGCTGTGCCCGCATGTGAGCAACGAGTACCACTACCAGCCGGGGCTGTATCACTAGGCAGATATTTCGCACCGGGCTCTGATTCGGGGCGTTTCGGCCGATACCGGTCGGTGCTAAGCTGGTATTGGCTTTGGTCTTAAAGTGCCGTTTTGTTGTTTGACGTACGCTAGTGGGGAGGGCGTGTGGCTAAGAAATCTACGGCTATCGATGTAACGCAGGGCGTTATTTGGCAGCAGCTGCTGTCGCTGTGCGTTCCCATCTTCTTTAGCTCGTTTTTTCAGCAGGCTTACACGCTTATCGGTACCTATATCGTCGGTCAGTTTGGCGGCAAGCTCGCGCTGGGTGGCATTCAGGCCACGATGGTGCTCACGGAGCTCTGCATTGGTTTTTGCGTCGGTGTGGGTGCTGGCTGTGCGGTCATTACGGGCCAGTTTTTTGGCCAGCACGATGACGAGCGTCTGAGCCGATCGGTCCATACGGCTATGACGCTCGCGCTGGTGGGCGGCATTGTCATTTCCATTCTGGGCATGGTGTTTGTCGAGCCGATGCTTGTGTTGATGAATACGCCGCATGAGCTGCTGACCGAGGGTGTGGCGTATGCCCGCTGCTACTTTGCCGCCATGTTTGCGGCGCTGCTGCTCAATATGGGGACGGCGTTGTTGCGCGCCGTGGGCGACACGCGCGGTCCGGCGGTCATTATTGCCTCCGGCTGCTTCGTCAACGTGGCGCTCGACATTCTCTTTGTCGCCGTGCTGCACATGGAAGCGCTGGGCTGCGGCATCGCGGTGGCGCTGACCATCTGCACCAATGCCACGATGATTGTGATCCGCATGATGCGCGCTCCGGGGGCGTGGCGGTTGTCGCTATCCAAGCTCGGCATCGATCGCGGCATTTGCAAGAGCATGCTTTCGTGCGGTTTGCCGCTGGGCGTTCAGTCTGCGGCGTATTCGATCTCCAGCGTTTTGATCCAGGTGTCGGTCAACTCGTTTGGAGCCGATGTTACGACCGCTTGGGGCCTTTCCGGCCGCCTGGACGGCATTATCTGGATGGTGACCGAGGCGCTCGGTGTGTCGATCACCACGTTCTCGGCGCAGAACTTTGGTGCGCGCAATTACGATCGCATGCGAAAGGGATACCATACGTCGCTCGTGCTGTCGTTTATGCTCATTGGTGGCCTGTCTGCCGTGCTGCTGGTTTTCTCGGGTCCGTTGTCGCGTTTGTTTATCGACGATGCCGCAATTTCGGCCTACACCACGACGATTCTTCATTTCATCGCGCCGTTTTACGCGATTTTCTCGATTATCGAAAACGCGTCTGGCTCCATCCGTGGCGCTGGCGTGAGCTTCCAGCCAATGATGCTCACGATCTTCGGCACGGTCGTGCTCCGCGTGGCGTGGGTGTTCGCGATTATGCCGCTCGACCCCTCGCTCGAGCATCTGCTGCTGGTTTACCCCGCAACCTGGCTCATCACGGCCACGATGTTTACTATCTACCACCACAGTGGCAACTGGCTCGGCCGCGCCACCGCCTAGGACATCCGTCTAGTCATTGGGGACGTTCTTAAACGACTAGTCGTTGGGGACGTTCTTGAATGACTAGTCGTTGGGGACACTCTTTGCGACACGATTTTCGGGTTTTCATTCGCGACGCTTTATGTGGCCATGTAAACTGTCATAACGGGCTTAGCATATTTGAATCGTCCGCGCCTATCAGATGGTGCCCGCAGGGTTTCGAGATGGGAGGGCGATATGCCACGAACGGGTCGAATAGTTTCGTTGACGGGTTGTAACCACATAATCGCGCGCGGAAACGGTGGCATTTGCATCTTCGAAGATGACGAAGATCGATATCGAATGCTCACCTTGTTTGAAGACAAACTTGTCGGAAATGGTATCGACGTTACGGCGTGGTGTCTCATGTCGAACCACTTTCATCTTATGGTTGATGATCCACATGGGAGAATATCGTCGTGCATGAGCGGTGTTCTTACCTCGTACGTCAAATATTTCAATCGCAAAACTGACCGCGTTGGGCATTTGTTTCAGGATAGGTTTAAGAACATTCCTGTTGAGAATGATGCCCAGGCCATTGCTCTCGCGGATTATATTCATATGAATCCGGTTAAGGCGGGCGTATCTGCCATCGACAACTATCGTTGGTCGAGCTATCGAGCATATGCTTACGGCTATGATGGATTTGGTTTTTGTGACCCCGGCATCGTGCTGGATCTTGTGGGCGGTTCATTGGCCTATCGACGCTATCTCGATGAACGGCTTGAAGACGCGCCTTATGATGCCGAGCCTCGCCCACGTGTTCTTGACGATGAAGTGCTCAAGATTGCAAAGGAAATCGCATTGCCCGCCTCCCTGGCGGACATCAAGACGATGAGTCCAATCGAGCGCAAGCCCATTCTTTGCAAGATGCGGAGAGCGGGCCTGACGGTCAACCAAATTGTTAGGGCCGTTGGCCTTGGTCGCGCAACGATAACAAATGGTACGGTGGGCTGGCGTAACATTTAGGATCTGATTGGCTGTCCTTTTCCTGGAAAGAGTGTCCCCTGCGACTAGTCATTAAAGAACGTCCCCAATGACTAGTCGTTTAAGAACGTCCCCAATGGCTAGTATTCGATGCCTTGACGGGCTAGGAGGCCTTCGTCGAAGTAATGTTTGACGGGGCGCATTTCGGTGACCAGGTCTGCCAGATCGGCGAGGGGCAGCAGACCGCGGCCGGTGAGCACGAGCTCCGTGGTGGCGGGCTTTGTCGCGATCAGCGCTTCGACATCTTCGCGCGTCACAAAGCCCCGTCGCATGGCTTCTCCCAGTTCATCCAAGATCAGCATGTCTACCTGGCTAATCTGCTCGCGTGCGAGCTCCATGATCTGCGCGGCGCAAGTCTCGGGCGTGTCGCGATCGGCCTGTACAATGCGTAGTCCCAGGCGCGGCGCGGCATCGTGTTCGGCGCAGTGCAGCTTCTTGGCAAACTGCAGCATGAGTACGTTGAGACCATAACCTGTGGCACGCAAAGCCAGCCCCAAGGCGGCCGTGGTTTTGCCCTTTCCGTCGCCCGTGTAGATTTGAACCTTGCCGACTTCCAGTGATGCCATCTCTGTCCTTTCGTGCCCGGCGTCGGTTTATCGCCGTCTGGGTTGGGTATTCTAGATAGCATTATCAACCCCAGTAGATGGAGTTCAAGCAGATGGAGATGGATGACAACAAACGTAGACGGAATATGATCCTCTACGTGCTCATCGCCTTCGTCGTCTACCTCGTGCTCTCGACCGTTCTGTTCCCCAACATCGGTCACACGCAGCAGATTACGAAGACCGATTACTCGACGTTTGTCAAAGCGCTCGATAAGAAGAGCGTCGATAAGGTCGAATACAACACGGACGATTACACCATTTATTACACCAAAAAGGGCGAGGACGAGAATATCGCCTACAAGACGACCGGTGTGCCGAATGATGCGGGTTTTACCGATCGCGTGCTTGAATCCGGTGCGTCCCTGGAGTCGGTCGTTCCCGATAAGAACTCGGGCCTGATGACCTACTACCTGCTCACCCTCATTCTTCCCATGGTGATTTTCTTCCTGATTGGCTGGTGGCTCAACCGCCGCATGAAGAAGGCCATGGGTGATGACGGTCCGTCGATGAACTTTGGCGGCGGTGGTTTTGGCGGCGGTGGACTGGGCAAGTCCGGCGCGCGCGTGATCGCCTCCAAGGATGTGGGCGTGACCTTTAAGGACGTCGCTGGCCAGGAAGAGGCTAAGGAGTCCCTCAAGGAGGTCGTCGACTTTCTGGAGAAGCCGCAGCGCTACGAGGAGATCGGCGCTAAGCTGCCGCGCGGTGCTCTTCTTGTCGGCCCCCCGGGTACGGGTAAGACCCTGCTTGCCAAGGCCGTTGCCGGCGAGGCGGGTGTGCCGTTCTTTAGCATTTCGGGTTCCGAGTTCGTCGAGATGTTCGTCGGTCGTGGCGCCGCTAAGGTACGCGACCTGTTTAAGCAGGCCAAGGAAAAGGCTCCCTGCATCGTCTTTATCGATGAGATCGATACCATCGGCAAGAAGCGCGATGGTGGCGGCTTTAGTGGCAACGACGAGCGCGAGCAGACGCTCAACCAGCTGCTGACCGAGATGGACGGCTTCGATAACCACAAGGGTATTGTCGTTCTCGCTGCTACCAACCGACCCGACAGCCTTGACCCGGCCCTGTTGCGCCCCGGCCGTTTTGATCGTCGCATCCCCGTTGAGCTGCCCGACCTGACCGGCCGCAAGAACATCCTTGAGCTCCATGCCAAGAGCGTGAAGACGCAGCCCCCGATCGACCTGACTGCGATCGCCCGTGCCACGCCCGGCGCCTCGGGTGCCGACCTGGCCAATATCATCAACGAGGGCGCCCTGCGCGCCGTTCGCGAGGGTCGCAAGCGTGCAACCCAGGACGACTTCGAGGAGTCGGTGGAGGTCGTCATCGCCGGTCAGCAGCGCAAGTCCACGGTGCTGTCCGATCACGAGAAGCAGGTCGTTTCTTACCACGAAATCGGCCATGCCATCGTTGCCGCTCGCCAGAAGGGCTCTGCGCCGGTCACGAAGATTACCATCGTACCGCGCACGAGCGGTGCTCTGGGCTACACCATGCAGGTCGAGGAGGATGAGCGCTTCCTGACCTCACGCCAGGAGGTCCTGGACAAGCTCGCCGTCTATTGCGGTGGCCGTGCAGCCGAGGAGCTCATCTTTGGTGAGATGACGACCGGCGCAGCCAACGATATCGAGCAGGCCACTAAGCTCGCCCGTAATATGGTGACACGCTTTGGTATGTCCGATGAGTTTGGCATGATGGCGCTCGGTACCGTCCAGAACGCGTACCTTAACCAGGACACGTCGCTTACCTGCGCTCCCGGTACGGCCGAGCGCGTGGACGCGATTGTCGCCAAGCTGATTGAGGATGCGCACGATCGTGCCCTGCAGATCCTCAAGGAGAACAAGTTTAAGCTCCACGAGCTGGCTCGTTATCTGTACAAGAAGGAGACGATCACGGGCGAGGAGTTTATGAATCTTCTCACGCGCGAGAATCCGCTGATGCCAAAGCAGCAGTAATACTAGTTGCGCTGTGTCAATCGCCCCATTTGAGTGTCCATCTCAAATGGGGCGTTTTTGCGTGAGGAGAGTTGTTATATGAAGATCGTGGTAAGTGCCTGCTTGATGGGTGAGAGCTGCAAGTATAACGGGCTCGACAATTACCATCGCGAGCTGGTTGAGGCTTGCGAGCGCACGGGGACCGAGGTCCTGTTGGTATGCCCCGAGGTCTTTGGCGGCCTTCCCACACCGCGCAAGCCGTCCGAGATTGTGAGCGGCGAGGTCCGTACCTGCGAGGGCGTCTCAGTCGATCGCGAGTTTCGCCTGGGTGCCCAACGTGCGCTCGATATGTGTGAGCAGGCAGGCGGCCCGTCCGAGATCGCTGCGTGCGTCTTGCAGGATCGTAGCCCCTCGTGCGGTGCGGGTCGCGTCTACGATGGCACCTTTAGCGGTACGCTCACCGTGGGCAACGGTATTTTTGTCGACCTGCTGCTGCGCCACGGGTACCGTGTGATTCCGGCTAGCGAGTTCGATCCCAGCATGCTGGAACATTGTCCATAGCACTCGAACCCAACACTTCCTCACGGGTGACCGTTTTGGCATCATCCGTGAAGTTGATATTGAGTACGACCCGGTCATCAAAGACGTAGACCGAGTTGACAGGCGCCGTACCCAGGCAGCCCCTCCCCGCGGCCCTCGCGCAGGAACGCGCACACGGCCTTCCCGTCTCTTGCGCCCTTCCCGGAACTGTCCACATCAGTGTAGCCAATCCAGTCCGCCAAGGGCTGCAGCCCAGACAACGCGGCGATGGAGGGTTTCTTCGGCCTGCTCAAGAAGGAGTTCTGGCACGGCAGGGACTGGTCGGACTGGACCCCCGCCCGCTTCATCGAGGAGCTCGGGGGCTGGATCGGTCGATACAATACGGAGAGGCGCAGCGATGCGCTCGGTGGCCGCACGCCGGCCGAGTTCCGCTCCGCGCTGGGAAGGGCCGCGTAACGGTCCAAGAAATCGTCCGCAGTCCCCATTCTTGCCCCTTTGGGACAGCTTCTTGTTGGGGCGTGCCTGCCCCAAACCCTGCTAGGAACGAGTACAGCAAACTGGATTTTTCAAATTAGTCTTTGCAAATTACCTTTGAACCTTCACCATCAATTACAATTCCCTGACGGTTGTTAATTGGGCATAGATTCAAATCCGAAAACTCAGTCATTATTTTCTCGGTAACTTTCTTAA
>ERZ1034913.145-NODE-145-length-69719-cov-62.481640_pt1 | contig 69719 bp, 62 predicted proteins | sample MGYA00520697_ERZ1034913 | MGnify/ENA primary metagenome ERZ1034913 (study PRJEB33766, sample SAMN09781786) | gut metagenome | biome: gut microbiome | host: Homo sapiens | place: Madagascar | study: EMG produced TPA metagenomics assembly of the PRJNA485056 data...
ATAGAAAGCCCCACAGTTATGGGGATTTTTTTTGCTTATATTTTTTATAGCATAAAAAGAAACACCCGAATCCGTGTGAAGCGGATACAAAGTGCTTCTTCCGTTCTATATTTCATACCTTACCGAAACAAGAATCAATCCTTGGGGCGGCGCAGTGAATCCTGCTTTCTCCCTGTTCCTTGATTCCAGCACCGCAGGGATGCTCTCCGCTTTCCGTTTCCCTTCGCCCACTTCCACAAGCGTTCCCACTAAAATGCGCACCATGCCCTGGAGAAAACCGTCTCCGGTAAAATCGATCTGCAGTTCTCCCTTTATTTCTTTCATTTCAATTCCGGAAATACAGCGAACCGCAGACTTTTTCATTTTCTTATTTCCGCAGAAGGAAATGAAATCATAGGTTCCGATTAAAAATGCTGCCGCCCTCTTCATCGCTTCTACATCAAGAGGCTTTCCATACTGCCACACGAAGCGTCGTTCAAACACATTTTTCTCCGTCGACGTGCGGATCCGGTAACGGTATGTTTTCTCCAAAGTACTGAAACGGCTGTGGAATCGTTCCTCCGCCGTCTCCATATGCTTCAAAGCAATATCGTCAGGTAAAAGCATATTCAAATCCGTTTCCAACTCTTCCGCTTTCCATCTCCCTTTCAGATGGAAATTCACTACCTGTCCCAGCGAATGAACCCCGGCGTCTGTCCGTCCCGCGCCGATGACCTGCACCTCTTCCCCCGTTATTTTCCGAAGAGTTTTCTCCAATTTCCCCTGAATCGTTTCTTCCGTACGCTTTTGCTTTTGCCAGCCCTCGTAGCGGGTACCGTCATACTGTACGATGCAGCGATAATTCATAGAACCTCCTTATAGCTTCCGTTATTCCCATTGTACGCAGAGCCTGCAGCAGCGTCAAACAAAACTATATTTACTGCAACTCCATATGATATAATATTAACAGTTTTAAACTACTTTTTTATATTTTGAAAGTGAGTGAACCTGATGAAAAAATTATTGACAGCCCTTGGTGCGGCAGCAGTCATCGCAACCATGACCATGCCGGTTTCCGCTGAAAAACTGTGGAAATACAGCGAAACCGTTACCATTGACCTTGCTGAAGCACGGTACAAGCCGACCACCGATGGCCACGACATACTGGAATTCGTTGCGGTAGAACAGCTTCCTGACGGCACCTGCACTTATACTTATGTCTATGACAGAACCGCCGGAACCATCCAGGTGAAAGAAATGGAAAAGACCACAAAGAAACTCCATTATAAGAGCAACTTCTCCGCGACCTCCGTCAACTCCACCAATCCCGTTATCCGTGAACGCGCACAGATGGCAGAAGCGGTCTACCAGAGAAAAGTACATAAGAAGTAAGCCATGGACGCCGTTTATGAAGAAATAAACCGCGACCTGCTTCACTTCATTGCCAAAGCACCGTCTGTTTTTCATGCTGTAAACAGCATCCGGACGGCGCTTTCTTATGCAGGTTTTACGGAAATACGGGAAGAAGACCCGTGGCAGATTGAAAGAGGCGGGAAATATGTCGTCACAAGAAACGGCTCCGCCCTCATGGCATTTACCATCCCTGAAGACGGCGGTCATGCGTTCCGAATAACGGCAAGCCATGGCGACTCTCCCTCTTTTAAAATCAAAGAAAATCCCGAACTCCGCGACGCTGCGTATGTTCGGCTGAACGTGGAAGGCTACGGCGGCATGATCATGTCCACCTGGCTCGACCGCCCCCTGTCGGCAGCAGGCCGTATCATCGTTTCGGAAAATGGAAAACTCGTTTCCAAACTGGTCAATCTCGATCGGACGACACTCGTCATTCCCTCCGTCGCCATCCATATGGACCGTACTGCAAACGGCGGGCACGCCTGGAATATACAGCAGGATCTCCTTCCTCTTTACGGGACGGCGGACGATTCCCTGTCCTTTATGGATGCCGTTGCCGCCGCGGTACAGGTTGCGCCGGAAAATATTTTAGGCCATGACCTGTACCTTTATTCCCGTATAGAGGGAACCCTGTGGGGAGAGCGGCATGAATTTATTTCTTCCGCCAGGCTGGATGACCTTCAATGCGCTTTCGCCGCGTTCCGTGGATTCGCCGCAGGAAAAAAGGAAAAGCATATCTGCGTTTACGCCCTTTTCGATAATGAAGAAGTCGGCAGCGCCACAAATCAGGGCGCCAGTGCCACCTTCCTCAAGAATACACTGACAAGGATCTCCCGTTCTTTGGGTTACAGCTATGACGAAACACAAGCCATGATTGCCCGAAGCTTCATGATTTCCGCCGACAACGGCCACGCGCTCCATCCGAATCATGGAGAATATGCCGATCCCGTAAACGTGCCGCGCCTGAATGAAGGTATTGTCATTAAATTCAATGCCCAGCAGAAATACGCCACTGACGGATTCTCCGCCGCCTTCTTCCGCGACCTTTGCCGCCGCGCAAAAGTGCCGACACAGACCTTTACGAACAGGAGCGATATCCCCGGCGGTTCCACCCTGGGAAATATTTCCAACACCAAGGTTTCCATGCCTACGGTGGACATCGGACTTCCCCAGCTCGCCATGCACTCCTCTTATGAAACAGCAGGCACGAAAGATACCGCTTACCTGGTCACGGCATGCACCGCATTTTTTGAATAAGCTGTATTATTTGTTTACAGGCAATAAAAACAGACACCGCGATGAAATTGTATTTCCGCAGTGTCTGTTTTTATTGCCTACGCTTCCGCTTCATCCAGTTCCTTCACATAAGGTTTTATGTCAATCAGTCTGCTTCCGTCAATGGCATCCAGCCTGATTACAAAAAGCCTGTTCTTTTCCCGCCTTACCAGTTTGACCACGCATAAATTGATGGGATTTGGCCGGTGCGGTGAACGGCTGGCAAATACGCCGTAAGGTTCCTTTGCCCAGGGCGGCACTGTTTGCAGGGCCGTGCGGTCAGCTTCGTGGGCAAAATATAAAACCACATAATATTTCTCTTCATCCGCATGAAGCAGTGCCGCTTCATAAGCTGGAAAGATCTCAATCTCACAAAATTTATCAGAAAGCTTTCCCTGCCGCGGCGCTTCTTTTACTGTTTTGTAAGGACTGTGTATTTTCCCTATTTCTTTTAATTCCATTCTTTCTCCTTAAGGCAAATAGAAATCATTCGTACCTATTAGCTTTAGACTATCATTTATTTATAATAATCTCAATGTGTATTATTTTACCCGATCTTTTCATACGGCATCAAAACAGGATTGTAATACCTTCAAATTTCAGTTACCGGATTTTTATCTTTAAACTTGAAACAAACTGTGATAATATAGCCAATAAGAAACAACTTGTTTAAGAAATATTTCCCAGGAGCTTTTATGGACAGACGACAGCAAAAAACGCGAACCGCTATCTTTGACGCGTTCAGCGAACTTTTATCGGAGGAATCTTATTCACGCATTACCATACAAACCATCATCGACCGCGCGAATATCGGGCGGAGCACTTTTTATTCCCACTTCCAGACGAAAGACGACCTTTTGAATGCCATGTGCACGGAACTCTTCCGGCATATCATCGACGGCGTCATGAATCATGACCTCCCTGCAGACCATCACAATGCCCCCGGTGTGCCGGATCCTGTTTTCTGCCACATCCTCCAGCATATCAAGAGCAATTCTTACCATATCAAAGATCTGCTTATTTCCGAAAGCAGCGATATCTTCCTTAAATATTTCAGGGACAGCCTGCGCAGCCTCATCAGCATATATATTCTCCACTCCCCGGACCATCAGAGAAGGGATATACCCGAGGAATTTCTTCTGAACCATATCACAGGCAGTTTTGTGGAAATGGTCCAATGGTGGGTAAAGAATCGTATGCAGCAGACGCCGGAGGAATTGGATTTCTGTTTCCGTTCCGTTATCTATCCTGTCATATGAAGATAAAAAGCCATGTTTACCTACTGGGGTGGGACAGCAAGACAAAGAATCCCATCAGATCAGCAACCTCCCAGATACACTCATGATGACAGACTATAAAGGCCGCGTTATCAAAATGTCCTCAGACATGTCCAGTGAAAAAACACAGGGACCTGCGTAAAAATCCCCTGCCGCGCATCGGTAAGGGATTTTTCGATTTTCATCTGTCGAGTACCAATAAAAGCAACACTGCCTGTCAAACGTCAGTCAGTGTACCAGCAATGATCCTGTCTTGTTAGCTGTTAGCTACGAGATTAAAGCCGACAACCGGAAGCCGGCAGCTGAAAGCTCTAAAACCGTAACTCAGAGTGAAACGAAGAGTCTATTACCGTAATGACGAAAGCGGTAAGCATGATTCCGTATTCTGTCAGCTGATTCCCGTTTTCTGTCATCAGCATAATAGATTTTTCACTCTTCATAACAATTATCGTTTACCGCTTTCTCTACAAAGTATTCTTGTGATCGTTCGGAAAACCCAATGACGGGGTGTCAGGCCAGCTGCTTTCCTTACCATAATAAAATAAGTGCAGCAGGGGAAATGTTGTATTTCTCTTTGCTACACTTATATGGTACTAATGACGCTGTAAGAAAAAGTGTCATAATACTGTTTTCCGTTTTCCGACCGCTGACTTCTGTTAGCTGATAGCTGATTTCCGTTTAGGTTTCCCCTGATAAAAGCAACTCTACTCTTAAAACGTCATCCAGAGCTATGCGAAGGATCTATTACCGTGGTGAGGAAGACTGCAAGCATGAATCTGACTTCTATCTTCTGTCAGCTGTTTTCTGTCTTTTATCCTTTAAAAAGTAAGGCGCATCTGGTACCACACCACATTGCCGTGAACCGATACAGATATTCCTTCGTTAAGGAAACCGAACTTGCTATAATAATGGATCAGTTCTTTCTTGCAGGTGAGGACAAGACCTTTCCGTCCTTCCTTTTCCGCATCATGGATAGCGCGGCGGAGTACCAGTCCCGCGTAACCTTTCTTTCGGCAGGCAGGAACCGTATTCAGCCCGAAAATCATCTGCCATGCGCCATGTTCATCATGCATATCTGCCTTCTCATACATTTCATCAGTAAGATCCGCAAGGTTTGTCACCATACCGTCCGCAAAGGAAATCAATTTTCCCTTTTCAAAGAGGAGCCAGAAATGATTGCCGTAATAAGTGAGCCTCTCTTTGAAAGAATCCTTCGTCGCCGCCTCGGCAGGAGGAAAACACTCCGCTTCCACTGCGGATACCAATGCCAGATCATCTATCGCCGCTTTGCGTATTTCCATAATATCTCCTTTATTTTCTTTTTATTATACCAAAAGTCGGCAAAAAAGCACCTACCCTTTTCGGATAAGTGCCTTTTGTCATGGCTCAGTACATTTTCGCGCCGGCCGGAATGCGGTCATCTATGATGAGGAGATGGAGTTTTTCTTCGCCCTCTTCTTCGTGGACGGCGGAAATCAGCATGCCGCAGTCTAATATTGTTTAAGAGCATTACTTCTTAAGGCTTGCAATATACTCGGCTAAAGATCCTGCAATTTTCTTAGGCTCGCTATCTGGTGATGTCTTATAAATATCTCCATTAGTATCTTGCCATATAATGATTCCATCGATATGTGGATCTTCTATAACATACATAGTATTTGGTACTTTGGAATTGAGTTCCCGTTCTTTCTTTGTCAATGACACTACATTTCTGTGTTCTGCTTTAGCAATACCCGCCAATTCAATTCCATCAGCCATAATAGCCCCATATGTTTTTAAATATTCCTTATACTCTTCAGGAAAACTTACTCTTAACTGCAATTCTGCATCAGTTATTTGCGTAGCTGTCGCAGGCTTTAATGGAAGTAAATCCTCTAATGAATTAATCACTTCTTCTATTTTACTCATTAACTTTCACCTCTTTCTATTTCTGCTCTGGCTTTCCAATGCACTTTTCGTTCCTGATCCCAGGAATTTCCTTCTCCATGTACCTCTGTCTCTTTAGTATTATCATGCCAAAGACTCTGATTTTTCTTACCGTCTTCATATTCTCCCGTTCTGTGCTCTTCTTCAGTTAATTCGATCAACGGAGAGTCAGCCTTTTGACCTAGATGATGAAGTTCAAGTGGATTTCCTGTTTTACTATCCAATGGTGCAAGTCCTCTAGCAATTCTATCTCTATTTGATATTCCATCTTCATCTGTATAATCCAAATCAATATTTTCCTTTATCAGACATTTTCTTCCATTGATTTCAGCTTCTTTCAATCCAGCATTTTTCAAGATTTCATATTGTTTTATGTTTTGAATATTATCAATTATTTCATCGACCCAGCCCATTTCTTCCTTTATTTTTGCCTTTTCTTCATCTGTCAGAACTTCGGACTTGGCTTCATCAGTTTCGGCAATATTTTCTGTTTCTCCAATTTTGACATCAGATACTTTCAATAAATATTGTTCTATAAGCGAGCCCCTTGAAGTACGCTCAATATATGTAATATCCGGAGGCTCGACTTGCATTCCTTCAGTATTTTCTCTCTCAGAAAGTTCTTTTATCTCTGACAATTCAGGGTCTTCAATAACTACTTCCGCCTGATTAATAGTTTCTATTCCATTCATTAAGCTGACCCCTCTCCTTTCATAATCTCAGAGATCTTATCAACTATAGATTCTGGTATATTATAAAAATATTCTCTCACAGTCCCTTCAATATCTGTATTCTCGGTCAAAGACCTTTTTATTAATGCCGCCACATTAGTCTCTGCATATTTATCGAGATCCCTTGAATACATATTTCTCAGGTGATTTTTCAACTTTTCTATATCGTCACTTGCAGGTGCATACAAAGACTTCTCTAAGAGCTCAACAAATTTATTTTCCGGTAATACACTTACACAATATACACCTCGTACCATCATCGAAAGAATATTTTCAGCAGCAAATCTTGCCGCAATACGGAAAGGATCTCTAACCAATGTTAGCCGGATATCATTAATTCGAATTTCATTGGTTATATATGAAACTATTTGCTTACAAGCTTCTTTTCCGTTATCTACTTCTGCTACCATCATGGTATTTAAGAAACGCACCACATTAGTTCTTATGGTTTGATTTCCACCAAAGAAACTTCTTACTATGCTTAAACCAATCTCCTCAAATCTACCATCGTTATTATTGTAAAGTCGCTCATCACTGACAAAAACATCCAAACTTTGTTCACAATTTTCATCATCAACATAATTGTCTGCTATCTTAACTGGAGTCGGAAGCACCATGCCTTCTTTGTGGCAATATGCTATTCCTGTTTCCAACGTACCAAGTTGAATAGCATCTTTCCCCTCGATTCCAATTGTATTGGCTATTGTCCTTTGATCGTCAACTGATACTATTCTCTGCACAATTTTAGTAGATGAATTCTTTATAACGTCTGGCGCAAGTTTCGTTGGTATTTGCTCGGCAACAATTACACCTTGTCCATATGATCGCATTTCTGCAAGCATATTGGTAAAGTGTTCAACAGCCTTTCCCTTTGGATTACCTGAAGTTTCAGAAGAACGCTCCGTATCAACGTTTTTCAACAGACGATGAGCTTCTTCAATAATCAATAAATGTTGCAGACCATGGTTTTGATTACCAAGAATCTCTTTTCTTACCTGTCTATATTCATTGATGAATATCACTAATAATCCAACACTGAATGCCTTATCTGAATCATCTGCTAATCCCTCTAACTCGAATACAACATTTTTTTCTAGTAAGTCTTCAAAGTCAATACACTCACTTGTATTGAACGTATAGCCCTTGGCCCCAATACAAAGATTTTCTAATCTGACCTTCATTGCGGTTTTCACATTACCGGCAACTTCACCATCATACTTTAATTCTTCATCAATATACCTTGCTATCTCATCCTTAAGCTCTTGCATTGTAGGAAAAATAAAACGATGTGCGATATTAGAATATTGTTTTTTCATGTAATCAATATTGAAGAAGTCTGTTGGGCTTTTGCTGTTCACCAATAATGGATGGTATCCTAATGTAAGATCCCAACCTTTATTTTTGTATACCGCATGCAAACATTTTTCTAATATATAAGTCATCGGTCCATAAAACGAAAACGATGCGTTAAACAGATCCTTCAAATAATCAATATGTACTTGTGGACTTACTCCCGGAAGAATATAGAATGGATTTATTTTGGGTGCATTAATTTCTGGATTACCAAGTGTATAGATCTCCGTATCAACTGCAATGTTTCTATATTCTTTTTTTGCAGACTCTATAACAAGAAATGGTTTTCCTGCCTCAACTAAGATTTTCTTTACAGTAGTCGTCTTTCCGCTTCCTGTAATACCACATACAAAAGTATGTTTATTTAAATCTTTTTCACTAAGGCCAAATGGCATATTGCTAAGTACATTATTACCATCAATCACGTTTCCCAACATAATCTTGTCATCTGCCAATCGACTCGATACTAATGGGAATTTCTTCTCCAAACGCAGTTCAAAATCAGGAACGCTCTCCGTAGGTACCGTGCATAAAAGTCCTAATTCTGCAGAATTCAGATATGAACATAATCCATTTTGGTTACTACCATCTAAAAAATCAGGGATTCTTAAAAAAGTATCTCTATCACGTTTAGGCTCAAAAGAGATTAATGGTAGTTTTTCCGAATCCAGTTTTGATAACTCTCCGCTTAAACATGCTCGGATAATATCTCTCGCTGTATCGTTCTCTCCAGCATATGCTATGGCAGTTTGCCAAATACCATTATTTTGTCCACCTTTGAGTCTTTCGATTGCATTATCTGCATAATTCATTAATTCAAGAGCAAATCCATTCTGAATATCTCCTGAAACAGTATCTCCCTCTGCAATAGCCTTTGAAATCGAATCACTATAACCTTCCGAGTGAGTTTTTCCCTTGCCAACTATATTTCCAATAACGTTGCCTAATCCACCACCGATGATCCCACCGATAGTCGTTCCAGCCATTGTACCCAATCCGGGAAATAAGAATGACCCCGCAATAGCACCTGCAGCAGCTCCAATTCCGGCGCCGGTACCACTTCCAACTTGTCCAGCCATGCTATTCTGCCCATCACTTACATTACCCGTATGAGTCGCTGTCTGTGTATAACTGTTAGCCCTTGAAACATTCCTCTTACTTACGGCAAAGGCTTTATCTCTAACAGAAATAAGATCAGAAATATTTTGTGCTATAATGTTTTGCTCCACTGGCTTCGCTACAAATAGAAGGGCATAATTTTGTCCATTTAGGCTTCTCATTATTGAAGATAAGCTAAAGCGCTGCTTCTCACCATTTACAAAAAGAGAGGGAACACCTGCTAATATCCCATTACTAACAGTTTGGTTTGTTTCACATTTAAACTTGGGTTTTACTTCCTTCAGCTCTATACCAGAAAGCATCCCCTGCATAATTGATTTTAGTGACGATACTTGATTACTCTGATAAACACCAATCACAAGGTTTGTTACGCCTTTATCACTTACTACCCCATAAGCAATCGGTATATTGATTGAGTACAAAGCTGTAAAAAGTTTTTCGAAATGTTCATTTACATTCTCAAAAACTTTTTCAACATTATCGGCCGTACAACTGCAAATTCGAAAAAACGACATGCTTTCTAATCGCCCTGCGCTCTCACTATCCATTAGTGGCTCTATATTATCTTTGTCTACAAGATATGACGGATAAACAAGTCTTAAATATTTTTCGGTTTGTTCACCTACAATCTTGCTGTCCTTATTAAATTCAGCCAGAAGCGCTGAATTCCTTTCGATTATTTCTTGATCATCCATGCGCCTAACCTCAAATCATGTTTTTAATCTCATCAACACGAGAATTGAAATAGTTTTCTACTTCATCAAACCACCTGATAAACTGCTGCTGTGTTTTCAAAAGATAGTTCTCCAGCGCTGATGCCATAGCTTTTTTACTACGTTTAGTACTCACCGCGTAATAATCAGCTAAAGCCGCTCCAATCGACGCTGCGATAAGAACACTGATTGGGATTGGTACAAGATAAGCCAGCGTTAATCCTTTTGCTAGAACAATTCCTATTTCTGCAACACCACCCACAACAAGAGTCGCTCCACCAACAGCCAAAGCCTCGATCTCTCTGGAAGCCTCATTAAAATCAACTGTAGCGCTTAGTGTAAATTGATACTTACTCAAAATTTCCTGTCGCAGATTTATTTCTGTGAACTTATTCTGCTTGCTTATATCTGAGAAATACTCCGTTTCCATTAATTTATCTGTGAGCTCGAAAAGCATGTCACTTAATATTGATTTACTCCGTGTCGCCAGCTCAGAGCTAATTAATTTTGTGACTTTTTCGATTGCTTCTTTTGATGTCGAAGATTCTGATACTATTGTTTCAACCTTTTTATTTAGTTCCCCAAACATCACCTGCACTTTTGGTTCAATTGATGTACTATACATTCTTTAAAATACCTCCTTTCAACTTCTTCACTACGGCTTGTTCAGTCTTTAGCTCGTCTGCCTGTATAGTCAATTCCTGAACTATCAATTGATTCTGTTCCGCTGTTATTTTCGCTTTCATAATAGCATCCAACTCATTCTTCTTTGCTGTAGCATTCTCACTAAGTTCATTAATATACTGAGTACGAATGTTTTCTACAAAATCCTCTAGATGACTTACAAGATCGTTCTCTAAGATGTCTACTCGCCCCATAATTTCTTTTTTGAGAATTTCAAAATGTTTATCTTGTACATATACAGAGTGAGAGTAAGATTTCTTGAATGTCACTCCTTCTTCATATGAATGCGTTTCTTCCGCTTTCTCTTTTGTTGATTCCTTTATCTTTCTAAAAGTTTCCTCTGTAAAGTCAGGATTGATAGACTCAAATGGAATTTCACTTTTATTACTTAAAGCTATTAACTCCTTGTCAAATTCATCAACCACCTGATGTTGTAATTTTTCTGTAAGATCCTTAAATTGATCTATCTTAGTAACTGATATTTTCTTAAACTTGTTAAATGCCTCATCTGAATTTGGATCTATCTTGCCAACCTTATCAATAAAATCTTTAACAGCTTTTTCACCTTCTGTCTTAATTATTCCTTCGTCTCCGCGAAATCGACGCACCACGTCATCCACACCGCGGCTTAGCTTGTTCTGAATTATATCAAGATCCTGTTTTACTTTTGCAATCTTTTTTGCAAGTTCATTTGGATCCTCTGCCTTTTGCTTAAACATATCAATCCTGGAATTCATATCTTTCCATAATTTGTAGTAAGCACTATTTATCGAATCCAAGAGCGCTGCAAGAAGGATGTAATGTGCCTTTCTTCCAAACGTCTCTAATGAGTAGTAAATCTGATCAAATCTTGATTTTTCCTGAAGCCTTTTCAGGAAATCCCCCATATCTCCGCTTCCAAACAAACCATTGGTCTCTGTATATGCCTTCGTTACAAAATCATCAAGTGTTCCCTCACTATTCAATCTCTTTAGCTCATCCTCGACATTATCTACGTTCGCAAATTTCTTTGCATACAATTCTGCTTTGCTATCCACAAAAAGGATACTATTTCTATCTAATTTGACAGAAAACTTCTCATATGCATCTTCCTCTATTCTTCGTATGTCCGCTTCATTCTTTGTTGCAATATGCGTAAGAACCAAGAAAAGTGCATTTTTATTCCGAGAAACACTAACATTTTCCATGAATTGATTAAATTGCTCAGATTCCAGCGCCTGGCCTATAACAGGTTTTAGGAAAATAATAGCATCTGCAGTTTCAATGTACTGAGAAGTAATATCAGATACTCCTCCTCTTGCGCAAACGCCTGGACTATCGATAATCTCAATTCCCTTAAGATCATCGCCAAAGGGGAACATTACTTCAATTTTTGTAACTATATCCTGCCAGGTACTCTTTCTTGAATTAATATAATCACGTATTTTCTCATTGTAGTTAGGAATATTATGTATGTTTGCTGCTTTCACTTCAGGTGATTCCAGCATCTTTTTTACTTCAGTTTCAGAAATAGATATTGAAGTCCCCTTTGTTTTTGCTCTAAGTCCTGACTTGACAAGTATTTCACTGTTGATTGTTGGAACAGGAATATCTCTATAATCGTCATCCAGTGCTGCATTTTCCTTTAGAAATGCTCTTGCATCTTCATCTCCAGTAATTTCTTCGACTCTACCATTTGCATAAGTTGCTCTTACAGCAAACTCTGTTCCATATTTGATTTCTACAATCGCACTTGTACATTGCTTTACATCCATTGGAAGTAATTCAACCCCCAGATATGCATTGATAAATGTTGATTTGCCACTCTTAGCCTCACCAGCAATAATAATATTGAATCTATCTTCCTTTACTCTTTCAGCCTTTCCCCGAATGTCAGTCATTAAACTATCCATTCTTTTAAGTGGATTTGGCAAGTTAATTTTCTCTGCGTAATTACGGAGATTTTTTACCAGCTCTTCTAATTTATCATAGGAGGCGATAACCTCATTTTTTCTTGCTTTGTAATCGACTACCATTGTTTTCTCCTTTACCTATTTAATAGTCTCTATATAGTCGCCTTGGCTTTTTAGCCGCATATCAATTCCTTTACCAAAAACCTCCGCTCTTATTGTGTACATTTCTTCATGTTCTGATTCAATAACAGCCGTAGGGAGCCTATCCAAAATTGAATCTACATCAGACCTTTATAATTAAATCTAACTCTTTCAAGTTTGCGACCATACATAAACTGGATTCCTTTGCGAAATTCTCCTTCTTCGAACCTGCTTGCATATGGAACATGAAAATGTTCATCTAAGATCTTAATTGAACTTATTCTGTCCAATCTATATATCGTTGGAAATGAATCGTTTATTATATCAAAATCCTTTCGAATTGCCTCATCATCTATAAATGCAGTCAAATAAAAATAATATTCTGAAAACATTATTCCAACTGGTCTTAACTTTCTTTGCATCGTTGCTTTATCCTTCATTCTTGTATAGGAAATTTCAACATAACCGCAGCTTTTTACTGCCTGTTCCAATTCCCATAAGTTATCAAGAAATTCCGTCTTATGCCTTGGTTCTACGTAATGAAATTTTTCGTTTCTTATAGGATCATCTACTAGCTTCTGATTCTTCTTCGGCACACAGCACTCAATCAATTTCTCTAAAACCGATGTCATTTCATTCTTTGTAAAAGCTCGACTATCCAACAAAATCTTACAAACGGCTAGAATCTCGCTGTTTGTAAGTTGCATTCGATAAAGTGTTTCAAGTTTATAACCACCGGCTGCTCGATTATATGTTACGGAATTCATTATTTCCTGCATGGAAGGATCTGAACCTACAAAATTTCTGATATCATCTATATCCCTCTGAATGCTTCTCTCATTCACTCCATAATTTGCTGCCTCTTCTGCTTTATTTACCACATAGCCGTTTATCAGCTTTGAATAGATTCCTAGAATCCTTGATGTCTTATCAAATTTCAAATCATCCATGTGTTGTATCTCCTCTTATATAACCAATATACAATTTCACATAGACAGATTCTGTCACTCTTCAATTTTTCTTTCTCCAGCCAACATACTTTCCTTACTTCACCCTAGAATCTGTGACTTATTTGCATTAGTGGGAATAGCCCCTACTCTTCCAAATTGAACTACCCCAAGTATCTTGCCGGTAGAACAAAGTTTTCTGATCCATCGTTCTAACATACCCCAAGCATCTGCAGTTTCTTTAATAGTCATATACTTTTCATCCATCGAAGTTACTCAAAAACACAAAAAGGCACTGCTTTACAGCAATGCCCATGTTTATCATAAATGCTCTTATTAACCCCCAGCTTTATGCTCCGCCTCTATCAATAGCTTTGCCATATACCTAAAGGTTAATCTGTTATCGGAATTATGTCAATTGTTTTGTGCAAGTTTATTGTTAATTAACAATGACCAAATTCATATTTGCGTAATATACCATATACTAGTTCCATTTCCTTTCAGGATACCGCTCCAAATACTGATCTAACTCCTGATAATAATAAATCTTTGCGCATCCTTTACTGGATGATCATCTTGTTTCTGAACCTCTTCAAGAATTCAAACAGAGATTATTTTATTTGCAGCCACTGCATTCAGAATTTTTGAAACATGCTTCCCTGCAATAATCTTCTTTATATAACAAATTTGGCCCCTTGAACAATCGATCATATATAGAATGAAAACGCCGCCCTACATATACGCATTCATCCCCAACAAAGAAACCATATACTTTACGAATATCAGATTAAAATATCTTATCTTCGATATCAAATTTATGCTCCATCGCCTATTTCATATTCTGATTTTCATATTTTACTCCTGCAGCATCTGTTGCTTCCAGCAACTTTTTATGCTGAATGCTATACACGATCTCTGCTTCCTTGTACCGAAGGAACAGCTTTCTTGGCTTTCGTGATTACTCCCGCCCTTCCTTTTCCTTGCTACACTATAATAGTCGTCGTTCTCTAAATCCATTACTTTTCCTCTTTTAGATCATTTATTGAACCATTTGTTGGGACACTGGGATCAAAAGTGGTATCCGCTGAACGCAAAAAGTCTTTTATTATCAATTTGTTGCAATCAACATTTGTTACACCCATTTCCAATCATTTTTGTTACAGAAATCTCGTGTCCGATCAGTACAGCTTCGCTCCTGCAGGGATGTGGTCGTCTACCATGAGCAGATGGAGTTTTTCTTCACCGTCTTCTTCATGGATTGCAGAAAGCAGCATACCGCAGGAGTCGATGCCCATCATATTCCTCGGGGGCAGGTTCACGATAGCGATCACCGTCTTGCCGATGAGGTCTTCCGGTTCATAGAAGGCATGAATGCCGGAAAGGATGATGCGGTCTTTGCCGGATCCATCGTCCAGCGTGAATTGAAGAAGTTTCTTGCTCTTCTTGACTGCTGTGCAGTCTTTGACTTTCACTGCGCGGAAGTCCGATTTGCTGAAAGTTTCAAAATCAACCGTATCTTTAAATAAAGGTTCTACTTTTACTTTGGAAAAATCAATTTTTTCAGGAACGGCAGGGCCCGCCTCCTTCACTTCCGTTTTCCCCTGGTCGCCTTCCGGCCGCATCGCTGGGAAAAGAAGAACGTCTCGGATACTGGAAGAATTGGTCATGAGCATGAAAAGACGGTCAAGCCCGATGCCGAGTCCGCCTGTCGGGGGCATACCGTATTCCAAAGCAGTAAGGAAGTCTTCATCAATGGGATGCGCTTCATCATCGCCATGCTCTCTTTCTTCCACCTGCATTTCAAAACGCGCCCTCTGATCCAGCGGATCATTTAATTCGGAGAATCCGTTTGCCAGTTCGCGTCCATAAATATAAGACTCGAAACGGATGGTATATCTCGGATCTTTGGGATCCAGTTTGGACAGCGGAGATACTTCGATGGGATGCTCTGTAATATGGACAGGCTGGATAAGGTGCTCTTCTACATAGTCGTCAAAAGCAGCTGCCAGAAGCTTGCCGAAACCGTCAAATTCACCGTATTCCACATGAAGTCTGTCGCAGATGGCACGTGCTTCCTCGATGGTCTTGCAGGCATCAAAGTCTTCCCCGGTGTATTTCTTTACCGCTTCTGCCATGGTGAGTCTCGGCCATGGGCCTGCCACATCTATTTCTGTTCCTTCATAGGTGAATTTCGTAGTGCCGTAAGAAGCCATGGCGCAGGCTGCCACGATCTGTTCCGTCTGGTCAATGACATCATCGATATCGCCATAAGCCTGGTATGTTTCAATAGCGGTAAACTCCGGATTATGACGGGTATCCATGCCTTCATTGCGGAAATTGCGGGTGATTTCAAATATGCGTTCATACCCGCCGACAAGAAGTCTCTTTAAATAAAGTTCCGGTGCAATGCGGAGGTACATGGTCATATCCAGCGCGTTGAAATGCGTCATGAAAGGTCTTGCATTCGCACCGCCGTAGAGCGGCTGAAGAACCGGCGTTTCCACTTCAAGGAAACCGTGTGCGGTATACCAGTTCCGGATGGCCTGGAGCATATTCGCCCTCTTGATGAACGTCTTTCTTACTTCGGGATTGGCGATAAGGTCAAGATATCTCTGGCGGTAGCGCTGTTCCTTATCCGTAAGGCCGTGCCACTTTTCCGGAAGCGGGCGGAGAGACTTGGAAAGCATAGTGAAGTGCAGGACACGGATGGTCGTTTCTCCTGTGTGTGTAGTGAATACAGTGCCTTCCACCCCAAGGATATCTCCCATGTCTACCAGTTTGAAGAGGTTCCATTCATTTTCACTGACAGTATCTTTCCGGAAATAAAGCTGGATATCCCCTTTTTCATCACGAAGCGTGCAGAATGCCGTTTTTCCGTGCCCGCGGATGATCATAATACGGCCTGCCACTTTGACATGCTCCTCGCTTGCTTCCAAAGCTGCCGCATCCGCATGGATATCTTCACTGTGATGGGTGCATTCATACTTTCCGCCGTAAGGCTCAAATCCCAGTGCGGCAATCTTCTCCAGCTTCCCCCTTCGGATCAGCATCTGGTCGTTCAGTTTTTCTTCCATTCTGAAACCTCTCTTTGCATATAACCAATCAACAATAAAATTTATGCTTTGATCTTAATAACTTTATACTTTACAACACCGCTTGGCGCTTCCGCTTCTACAATATCCCCCGCTTTGGCGCCCATCAGTGCGCGGCCGACAGGAGACTCATTGGAAATCTTCCCTTCAAAAGGATCCGATTCCGTGCTGCCCACGATCTTCACCGTTTCTTCTACATGGTCTTCCAGCGCTTCAATGGTTACCGTCATTCCTACATCGACGCGGCTCTTTCTCCCTTTTTTGCCGCTGTCAATAATTTCCGCCGTACGGATCTGCTGTTCCAGTTCCTTAATACGTCCTTCTACGAAAGACTGCTGGTTTTTTGCATCATCATATTCGGAGTTTTCAGAAAGGTCGCCCATAGCGATGGCTTCTTTCAGACGTTGTGCTACCTCGCCGCGCGTCTTTGTACGAAGTTCATCCAATTCTTTCTGTAATTTTTCAAGACCTTCTTTTGTTACAAGTGTATGCTGCAATTCTGCCATGCCAATTGCTCCTTTTTCTATAAATATTTTATAAAACTCCCATTATAAGGATATATTATTAAGTATAAGCAGATAAAAATGTATTGTCAATTTGATAAGAACCGTTCCTTACGACTCCCGCCCCGTTTGGAAAGCTTTTTTACAAAAAGAAATAGAGGCCTGCCTTCCAAAATCATTTCTGCCATAGGAAACAGATTTCCTCTTCCCGTTTTCCCCTTACCGGATTGATATCTTCCCTGTTCTTTATTTATAAAAAAATTCTGCACCCATAAAAAGAAAAAATATCATTTTCTCAATTACATAAGGCTTCTTATCAATTTCAAAATCATTTCGGGCAAATAAAGTCCATATAGGGAGAAATGGGGAGATTTCAGCCTCTCACAGGACAATCGGATCCCGGACCGCATTCATTGTTTTTGCAACATATTTATCAGAATGAATAAATATCCATTTTTGAAATTATTGTCCTTCCCCAGATATTTTAAAAAAAACCGATAAAAACGGCGTTTCAAGATTTCTATTTTTATAGCCCCCGGAAATCTGAATGTATCATGATGTATCACTCCAATCCATATCAATATCCAATAGCGTTCCATTTTCTCAAATTTTCTCCGTTTTTCTTTCTTCTCCTCAAAGGTCCTCGAAAGTCCTCACGGATAAAAAAATATATTTTTTTGAAATTTTCTATTGTACTTCTCCTCTGTATATGTTATATTTCTTTCAGCAAAAATATTACGCGCCCTGCATGAAAGTGCAGACGAGCTGCGGAGCACTTCTCGAAGTGAACGGTTTTCTTTGTTTTCCCTGTTTCTTTCACCATAACGAAAGTAAATGGGGTTTGCCTATGCCTGAAAATCGGGCATTCCGGTGAGATTCCGGACAAATATCTTCCCCCGTTCCGAACTTGTGTCGGAAATTGGTATAAGAAAGAAGGGAACTACATTGTCTGAAAGCAGAAAAATGGGAGTAGTACAGCTCACCACAGTCACTGCCATCAATATGATGGGATCCGGCATTATTCTTTTGCCGGCAACACTCGCAGAAATCGGTACGGTTTCCATTTTCGCCTGGATTCTTGCTTCTATCGGCGCCACTATCCTTGCCTACGCTTTTGCCAAATGCGGCATGCATAGCAAAAAAGTAGGCGGCATGGGTGGTTATGCGGAATACCGATTCGGCCGTCTTGGAAACTTCCTTTCCAATTACACTTACGCTATTTCCCTGATTATCGCCAACGTAGCGATTGCCACCGGTGTAGTCAGCTACGGTTCTTACGTTTTCGGGTTCGACCTCTCTCCCATGGAAGTTTGTCTGGCAACCATCGGCACGCTTGCCATCGCCGCTTCCATCAGCCTTGTCGGACCGAAAAAATTCGGCAAATTCACCTCTTTGGGCATGATCTGCATTCTTCTTCCGGTCATCGGCCTTCTTCTCTGCGGCTGGTATTTTTTCAGCCCGGACATCTATGTGGCTGCCTGGAACCCTCATGATATGCCTTTCTATCTCACCATGCGCGATTCCATCGCCGTCATTCTCTGGGCATTCCTCGGTCTCGAAACAGCCTGCGCCAATTCCGACACGGTGGAAAACCCTGAAAAGAATGTGCCTGTCGCTGTTTTGGCAGGAACGATGATTGCCGGTGTATGCTACATGACCTCCACGGCGATTATCGGGGGGCTTGTTCCTCATACAGAGCTGGTATCTGCCGGTGCGCCTTTCGGCCTTGCTTACGCAGCCATGTTCGGAAATACGGTGGGACATATGGTATCTGCCATGCTTGTTGTTTCCTGCTTCGTATCCCTCACCGCATGGCAGTTCACCATCTCCGAGGTGGTAAGAGAGGCCGCCACCATCGGCCACTTCCCTTCCTATCTTCGTAAAGTCAATCGTTTCTATGCGCCTTACATGGCAATCGGAACCCTGGTTTGTATCCAGTCCCTACTGACGCTGTCTACAATCAGCCCCTCTCTGTTAAAGCAGTTCAATGTCCTTATCAATCTTGCCGTCATGGTCAATCTCATTCCCTACCTGCTTGCCATGGCTGCTGTTCCCGATCTGCAGAAAGCAGAAGGCATCTCTGCAGCAAAAGCAAAACTGCCGAATATGGCAGCTATCATTGGTGGTGTATACAGTGTATACGCGGTCTACGGCTGCGGATGGGATATCATTCTTTACGGGACGCTCGTTACTGTCTTCGGCATCATGATCTATATGCTGAAAACAGCCCGGCTTTCCCCTGCCGGATTCCAAACCTATCCGCCCAAAAAATAACGTTTCAACTTCAAGCCTCCGCAAGGAGGTTTTTTTACTGCGAGACACCCACGATAAAACCCCTCTCGAAAGAGGGGCCTTTATTTCTTATAAGCCAAGATTTCTGTTTCCGTATTTACATCATATGTTTCTTCCCATTCTTCAGGAAGATTGTCCAATTTTTCCCATTCCCTGCATTCTTCCCCATCATCTTCCAAATTGAGGAAAGGGGAGAAATAAACAGGTTTCCTGATCTGCAGGTATCCCTTTTCAAAGATAAAACGGACTGCCTTTGTAAGATATACGCAGTATTTCGCCTTCCCTTCGCGGGAAAGCGTTTTCTTCTCATTGATGATCCGCACTTCTTTTATTTCTTTTTGAAGGGCATGATCTTCCTGCACCACGGCAGGGCGGCTCGAGTGGATTTCTTTTTCTTCTGCTTCACGGAAAATCCATTCCAAAACATCCGTCTTTTTTCCGCCGGCCGCCTTGTCCGTTATTTCCTGCGTCATTATATAGCATTTTCCGCCGGCATAAATACCGACGGGCAGGAGATATACAGGATGGAAAATGGACGGATCGCATCGGTACTTTTCAAAAACCTGTCCTGCCATCCCTTTTAAAATCTTCAGCGTTTTTTCACTGAATCGTAAATCCAATAATTCCATGTTTTCCCTTTCTGATAAAAATGTCCGCCTCGCGTAAATAAAGGCGGACATTTTTTATTTCTGTTCTTTCTTTTACTTCGTCCCGAAAATCCTGTCTCCCGCATCGCCGAGTCCCGGAAGGATGTATTTCTTTTTATTCAGCTGCCTGTCAAGGGCGGCGGTGTAGATCGGCACATCCGGATGCGCGTCGTTCACGAGTTGTACGCCTTCCGGCGCGGCGACGAGGCACATAAATTTTATATTCTTTACACCTTTCGCCTTCATCATGTCGATAGCCGCCACGGCGCTTCCTCCGGTCGCCAGCATCGGGTCGATTAATATGAAATCACGGTTTTCCACATCGGGAAGTTTGCAGTAGTATTCCACAGGCTTTGCCGTAACGGGGTCACGGTACAGACCGATGACACCTACACGGGCGGAAGGAACGAGTTCCAGAAGCCCGTCAAGCATTCCGAATCCCGCCCGGAGGATGGGGACGATCCCTACTTTCTTCCCTGCCACGCGTTTCCCTTTCATCACTTCCAAGGGCGTTTCAATTTCTATATCTTCCATAGGCAGGTCACGAGTCAGTTCATATCCCATGAGCAGTGTGATTTCCTTCAGAAGCTTTCTGAAATCACCGGAACTGGTTTCTTTCTGGCGCATAATCGTCAATTTGTGCTGAATAAGCGGATGGTCGATTACCTGGATCTGCATTTCATTTCCTCCTGTCACAACGGGTTTCTCAATTTTACTCCCATTATTTTATCACTTTTTATTTTGGATGTCTGTAATTCTTCCGGCCGGCCACCGGAAATATTCTTACAGGCGCCGGTGACGCATATCTTCCCATGCCATGATCACCGCACCGCCGGCAAGAATAATCTGGACTGCCAGATGGATCCAGAGAAAGAGGAAGATCAGGCCGATGAGGGAACCGTAAGTGACGCCCATGCCCGATATATGGAGGATATAGTAACCGTACCCTGCAGTCAGGAAAAGGAGGGCCGCCGCCACCAGAAAGGAAGCAGGAATGATGCGTGTCCATTTCGTGATGTACCTGTTTGGCGCATAACGGTAAAAAGCGGATAAAGACAGGCTCATAACCACAAAAGGAATGGCATACCGCGACGGCCGCCAGACCTGCCAGAAGACAGGCGGCAGTTCCATGATATAGTCCTGTACAAGGAATACGACGGCATTGGCAAAAACGATCAGCGTAAGAGAAAGAATCATGGCAAATACAAGAAATACGGTAAAGAAGCAGGCTTTCAGGCTGACCTTGAACCAGGACTGGATATTTCTGTCCTGAAAAAATATTTTATCCATCCCGCGGACAAGTACGGCCGTTCCCTGTGAAGCGGTCCACACTGCGCCGCCGAGACCGGCAAAGAGCCATATTGTACTCCGCCCTGCGATGATACGGGCTATATTTTCCTCCATACTTGCCGCAAACTGGGCCGGCAGATATTGCAGCAGATCAAGGATCGTATCAAGCTGGGGCGCCGCAAAGAACAAGATACAGTTCACCAGAAAGATCATAAACGGAATGAGCCCGAGGATAAAGCAGTATGACGCTTCTGACGCAAAGGAGCCCACATCATCATCGATATATCTTTTGATCAAACACTTTATGAAATATACGGCTGCCGGATCTGAATTTTTCGGTTCCATATGCCCACCCTGCCATTCTGAAAAACATCATAAAAAGGGAGGCATAAAGAAACAAATTTCATTTCTCTATACCTCCTTTTGCTGCACACAATCAGAAATATCTGTGTATTTTATTATAGCACCAACTCTTACTGTCCGCTCTGGCTCTTCTTCGCATTGGCATTCTTATAGCGGAGCTGCTTGGAAAGAACCATCTTGCGCATGCGGATACTGGAAGGCGTCACTTCCACCAATTCATCATCATTTATCCATTCCAAAGCGGATTCAAGGGTAAAAAGGCGGCACGGCGGCAGTTTAATGGCATCATCGGAACCGGAAGCACGGGTATTTGTCAGATGCTTCTTCTTACAGGGATTAACGTCCATATCCTGCTCACGGGCATTTTCGCCGACAATCATGCCTTCATAAACTTCCACACCCGGGCCAAGGAAAAGTTCCCCTCTGTCCAGTATGGAATTCAGGCCGTAAGCGGTGGTCGTGCCCGCTTCGAAAGCGACAAGCGAACCTCTCGTTCTTTCGGGAATATCCCCTTTATACGGCGCATATCCCTGGAATACATGGTACATGATGCCTGTGCCGCGGGTGGTGGTGAGAAGTTCATTTCTGAATCCCAAAAGTCCGCGGGCAGGAATGGAAAAATCCATCTTCATATATCCTGCCAGTTCCTCCATGGAAATCATTTCCGCGCGGCGCGGACCGAGTCCTTCCATGACAGCCCCCATAAATTCCTGCGGCACTTCAACAGTCAGCCTTTCCAAAGGTTCGCAGCGCTTGCCGTTGATTGTTTTATAAATAACCTGCGGTTTGGATACTTCCAATTCGAACCCCTCCCGCCTCATCGTTTCAATGAGAACGGACAGATGAAGTTCTCCCCGGCCGGAAACGAGGAATGCATCGGATGTTTCCGTTTCTTCCACACGGAGAGCCACGTTCGTTTCAATTTCTTTCATCAGACGGGCGCGGATGTGGCGGGATGTAACAAAATCGCCTTCTCTTCCCGCGAAAGGACTCTTATTGACATGGAAAACCATGGACAGCGTCGGTTCATCGATATGAATGGAGGGGAGCGCTTCCGGATTGGCGGCATCGGCTACCGTTTCACCGATATTGATGTCTTTAAATCCTGCCATCGCCACGATATCCCCCACGCCTGCTTCGGCGACGGGAGTACGTTTCATTCCCTGCCAGTTGAAAAGCTGTCCTACATGATCGGTACGGATTTTTTCTCCATCCGTAATAGCCACGGCCATTCCCTGCTTGACCGTTCCCCTGGTCACACGGCCGATTGCCACTTTGCCGAGATAATCATCGGCTTCCAGCGTGGTCACCATGATCTGCAGTCCTCCATCCGGATCACCTTCCGGAGCGGGAATCCGTTCCAAAATCGTATCAAACAGAGGCTGCAGATCCTTCCCTTCATCATTCATATGGAGTTTGGCGATGCCGCTCCTGGCGGACGCATAAATCAGCGGAAAATCAAGCTGCTCATCATCAGCATTAAGCTCGATGAAAAGTTCAAGAATTTCCCCTTCCACATCAGACACACGCTGGTCAGGACGGTCAATCTTATTGATGACGACGATCGGTTTCAGGTGATGCTCAAGAGCTTTACGGAGAACATACTTCGTCTGGGGCATCGGGCCTTCATGGGAGTCAACAAGGAGCAGGACACCGTCCACCATGTTCAGGATACGTTCTACTTCCCCGCCAAAATCGGCATGCCCGGGCGTATCTACGATATTGATCTTCACACCATTATGCATGACAGACGTATTCTTCGCCAGGATTGTAATTCCCCGTTCCCGTTCCAGCGGGTTGGAATCCATGACGCGTTCCGCCACCTTCTGATTTTCCCTGAAAATATGGCTCTGCTTCAGCATGGCATCCACAAGAGTGGTTTTACCATGATCGACATGGGCGATGATCGCAATGTTGCGGATATCTTTTCTGATCATTTCTTTCCTTCTTCTCTCCGGCCTTCCGCCTCAATCTATAAATCCACAGTATAACAAAATCTTTGTATTGGTAAATACAATTTATTTTACCACATCACAGACTCGGATAAAAGCATTTTCAAAAAATATTTTCCTTTTTATGAATCATATTTTTGTATTCCCCCCTTGAACTATGTTAAAATGTAATTAAAGAGAGAAGATTTTTCTCCCTGGAATTTCATTTATAAAAGAAAGGTGGGCTGATGATCATGTTAGATTACAAACGGATTCTTGTACCTTACGACGGTTCCGAGTATGCGAAGCGGGCTCTTGACCGTGCCGTTTCCGTGGCAAGATGCTGCGACGGCGCAAAACTTTTCATTGCGACCGTTTCCCGGCCGATGCCGCCGATGGAAAAAATCGCGCGGGAAAAAGCATATGTCTTTGATGCCGATAAAAAAGAACCGGAAAAGAAAGACCCCGGGCAGGTTATTTTGGATGATTCAGAAAAACTCATTCCCGAGGATATTCCTCATGAATTGATTTTCCGTGTAGGCAATCCGGGATCCGTCCTGCTGGATCTCTCCTTTGAAAAAAACTGCGACCTGGTCATCATGGGCAACCGGGGCCGCGGCGCTCTCAAGAGCCTTTTCATGGGTTCCGTTTCCAGCCATCTGGCAAGCAACGTGAAATGCCCCATCCTTATTATTAAATAGTACAGCGGAAATACCGCGGAAAAGGAGGTTCGTCATGCTTACTTTCAAAAAAATTCTTGTCCCCTTTGACGGGTCGGAACACGCAAAACGCGCCCTGGAAAAGGCTGTATCACTGGCACAATGCTGTGACGGTGCAAAACTGTATATCATCACCGTTGACGAAGACATTTCCGCACTGAGCATGAATAATCTGGAAAGAGCTTACATCAATGAACAGATGAAGGCCATCCACTTCCGTCCGGCCGATAAAACTCTTGCCGATGCAAAAACTGTCATTCCTGAAGGGATTGAAGCAGAATATATCGCCAAAACCGGAGATCCCGGCACGCTGATTGAAAATACGGCAGACCAAGTCGGCGCCGACCTAGTTGTCATGGGCAGCCGAGGTCTGGGAGCCCTCACGGGCATGCTCCTCGGCTCCGTATCCAACTACTTGCTGACCCATGTGGAAGCGCCTGTATTCATTGTGAAATGATTTTTCCGTAAAACGAAACGCCGACCTTTTACCGGGTCGGTGTTTTCTCCCTCCGGTACGGCCGATACATTCCACATATATTTCTTTATTTTTCCGTGCAAAAGAAATCAGATTTCTTTATTTCCAAAAGAAAGGCGGTTACTATGCTGGATTTCAAAAAAATTCTCGTCCCTTATGACGGTTCCGGCCATGCAAAAAAAGCTCTGAATCAGGCCATTTCTCTGGCGCAATGCTCAGACGGTGCCGAACTCTATGTCGCAACGATTTTAAACAGCACTATCCCTGCGGATGATGATCCCGACCAGGTCGACATGGCGGAAGTCGAAAAACTCATTCCTGAAAACATCCCCCATAAGGTTCTTCTTGAAATGGGGGAACCGGTACCCATGCTCCTCTATCTGGCAGGAGAAATCGGTGCCGACCTGATCATCACGGGCAGCCGCGGCCGCGGCGCTCTCAAGAGCCTTTTCATGGGTTCCGTTTCCAGCGGCATTTTGAAGAATGCAAAATGCCCCGTCTTTATCATAAAATAAACTTCCCAATTGAAAATACCGATACCGGACTCCCTGAAAATATGTCTGACTTTTTCAGAGATAGTGCGGTATCGGTATTTTTATGATGCTTTCGGCCCTTCCACCTTATAGTACCAGCAGTAAAGCGCAGGAACGACCAGTAATCCTATAGCAGTCGCAAGGAGAAGTCCGCCGATAAACGATACGGCAAGGGGACGCCAGAACGGACTGGGAATCAGCGGAACAAAACCAAGTACATCGGTTACGCTGGAAAGCATGATCGGCCGGAAACGGAGCGCCGCCGACTCGATGACCGCATCATAAGGCTTCTTCCCATCTGCCAAATGCTGGCGGATCTGGTCAAGAAGGATGATGCTGTTCCGGACAACCATGCCGGATAAGGCCAGCATACCGACAATGGATACGAATCCCATGGGCTGCCGCGTAAGAAACAGCGACAGAATCGCACCGATCAGTCCCAAAGGCCCGGTTATGCCCGCAATTACCATCAGCGGAATTTTATCCAGCTCAAACATCAGAATCATAAGGATAAGGAAAATCATGATCGGAACCGGCGCCGCCAGGTACTGTACGGATTTTTCACTGTTTTCTATGGCCCCGCCTTTTTCCAGCGTATAACCGTCAGGCAGATGTTCTCTAAAGTCCTTAAGCGTCCGATCGTACAGTTCATTGACTACGGAATCGGCCGTCTTATCCCCGCCGGCTTCGCCGCGGATAGTGATGGTCGGGTGCAGATCGCGCCGCCAGATCGTGCTTGTTTCATTCTCATAGGAAATATCCGCGATTTCCCCAAGAGGCACATACCGTCCACTCCCCACATGGACAGGGAGGGAAGAAAGATCGGCCAGCCGCGCCGCATTGCTTCCTTCCAGCCGGAAGCTGATCGGCACGAGCTGATTTCCCTGATAGGATTCCGCCACTTTATAGCCTGACAATTTCACATACAGATCCCGGGAAATGGAATAATTATCTCCCCCCAGTTTCCTTACTTTATCCTGATCGATTTTTAACCTGACGACCGGTGTTTCTTCCGGCCAGTCCATACTGACATTCTTCATGCCGGGATACTGAGAAACAAGAGCCGCCGCTTCTTTAGCAAACTTTGCCGTGTCTTCCACATTCTTTCCCGAAAGCCGCAGCATGATCGGATATTCAGCAGGAGGCCCTGTGGTAATCAGACGGGCATGGGCCCTTGCATCCGGATATTGTTCCGCAATAAATGCCAGCGTATCATCACGAAGACTGTCTCTCACCTTGCTGTCGCGCGCTACAAGGATCATCTGTCCGTGGCTGTCTTCCGGTGCCAGCGGATCAAAAAGCAAAATAAACCTCGGCGCGCTGTCCCCTACATAGGTGGAAAAGGAAGATACCCGATTGTCCCCGTATAAATTGTCCGCAATGCCCGCCATGACCTCTTTCGTTTCCTTGATGGATGCGCCGGAAGGAAGGTTCACATCAAGAATGATTTCCGGCCGTACGGAATCGGGGAAGAACTCCTGATTTACAAAGGGAATAAGTGCCACTGTCCCCGCAAAAATCGCCGCTGTGCCTATGATAACCGTCTTTTTGAAACGGATGCACCAGGCAATTGCCTTATAAAACAGTCGGTAAGCCCTGTCCGCAAAAGCGGATTTCTTTTCTCCCGCCTTCACCCTGATGAAACGATACCCCAGAACCGGACTTACAAAGATGGATGCCACCCAGGAAAGAAGAAGCGTAGAAGCAATGACCCAAAAAAAGGCTCCCACATATTCCGCTGTCTGCCCTGCGGCAAAACCGACAGGGATGAAACCCGCTGCCGTGATAAGCGTCCCGGCCAGCATCGGTTTCGCACATCCTTTATACGCCGCCTGTGCCGCCGCCAGACGGTCCATCCCTTCTTCCAGTTTGACCTGCATCATTTCAATCACGATAATCGCGTCATCTACAAGAAGGCCGAGCGATACGATGAGCGTACCGAGAGAAACGATATGGAGATCGATCCCCTGCCATTTCATGTAGATAAAAGAAGCGCATACCACCACCGGAATGCACAACGCCAGCACGATCCCGCTCCAAAAGCCCAGTGACAGGAAACTGGCCGCCATGACGATAACGATGGCTTCCAGCAGGGATTTTGTAAATTCATGAATGGAATCATTCACCACCGACGGCTGATCCGCTACTTGCTCGATATCCAGGCCGGCAGGAAGCTCCGCTTTCTCTTTTTCAATTTCCCTCTCCAAATTTTTCCCGAGAACCAGATTATTTCCGCCGGGCGCCATAGATACGGCAATTCCTACCGCCGGTTTTCCATTGAAATACATAAGCGATGTTTCAGGATCCGCATACATCTGCGTGACTGACGCCACATCGCCCAGATGAAAAGAACGCTCTCCCACATGGATTGGAAGTTCTTTCAGTGACTCCACCGTATCCAGAAGCCCTTCTACACGGATCGCCACATTTCTGGAATCAGTGTGGATCATACCGGCAGGCATCATCGCGCCCTGCTGCTGCAGCATGGCAAACACATCCGACGGCCTCATGCCGAAAGAGGCCAGCTTATTCTGATCCATTTCGACATAAATCTCCTGCTTCTGGACACCGAGAAGTTCTATCTTCTGCACATCCTCCACACCTGTCAGGCGCCGCCGGATATTTTCCGCATATTTACGTTTTTCTTCATAAGAAAATCCGTCTCCCGTGACAGCATAAATAGAGCCGTACACATCATCGAACCGGTCATTAATATAAGGCCCCATGACTCCCGACGGCAGGCTGCCCCATTCATCATTGACCAGATTGCGTATTTCATGCCAGCGGGTCTGTATCTCCTCTTTCGGCACGGAATCTTTCAGATTGACATAAATCACGGTTTTACCGTCATGGGTGAAAGATTTGATATAATCGAGCCCCTTGGTATCCTGCAGTTTCTTTTCCAAAGGATCCGTCACCTGCTGCGTGATCTGCTGCGCCGAAGCGCCCGGCCATGCAGCCGTAACCACGGCCTGTCGGATTGTAAAATCAGGGTCTTCGCTGCGCCCCAGATGGAAATAGGACCACAGTCCGCCCGTAATGATGGCGATAATGAAAAAATAGACAATCTGTTTATGCCTGATCGCCCATTCTGCCAGATTCAGGCCTTTCATAACCGTACCTCTTCCCCTTCATGCAGTTTCTGCACACCGGCGGTCACTACACGGTCGCCTTTCTGCAGGCCTGAAACGATCTCTACCGCATCATTTCCGTACTGTCCCGTTTCCACCTTTTGCAAATACACCTTATGATCCCGCACGATCCACACGGCAGGCTGCTCCGACTGTGCAGCCATAGCAGAAAGCGGCACCATGAGCTGTTCATTCCCCTGCGGGTCATCAAAAGATACTTCCGCCGTCATTCCCACCACGACATCGGAAGGCGCGTCAATGAGCGTCACTTTCGCGTCATAAGTTCCCGTGGACGTATTTGGCGCTGCCGCCACTTCTCTGACCGTTCCCTTCAATTGCAGATCAGGAAACGCCCAAAAGGTGACTGTACAGGGAAGGCCGACAGAGTATTTTCCGTACTGCTTTTCCGTAAAAGAAATATGAACATCTTTTTTCGTATCATCCACGATAAGAACGACCGGCGTCCCTGTGCCGACCACCTGACCCACTTCGTAAAGCGTGCTTCCCACCACGCCGTCACGGTCTGCCGTAAGCGACGTGAAACCCAGATTATTTTCCGCCCGCGCCAGAGCCGCCTGCGCCTGGGAAAGCTGGGCCGACGCCAATTCATACTGGTTCTTCGTCTGATCCATCGCCAGGTCAGAAATTGCCTGAAGTTCGTGAAGCTTTTCATAACGGGTCATCGTGGATGACGCCAGACGATACTGCGCCTCCGCCGCATTCAACGCGCCCGCGGCAGCAGCAGCCTGTTCCGATGCATCTTTGGAATCCACCGTCATAAGGACCTGTCCCGCCGTGACACGGTCGCCGGAAGAAACGAGACGGCGCGTAATCCGCCCCCCCACCTGAAAAGCAAGCGGCGATTCAAAATAGCCGTGAACTGTGCCGGAAAACTTACGGCTTTCTGCTTTTGCCGTTTCTCCGACAACCATCGTCTTGACAAGCACCGCTTTCGTTTCCGCCTCTTTTTTATTCCCACACCCCGTCAGCACAAGAGAAAAGCCGACCCATACAGCGGCAAAGATGACCGCGAACTTTTTCATGTATTCCTCCCGAAATAATTTTAATAAACATTTGTTGATTATCGTTCAAATGTATTATATACTTAGGCTGACTGTAAAGGCTATCGGCAATTCCCATGAAATTGCCTTTTATGAAACTGTTTTAGAGAAAGTGTTCAACAATGACTGATAAAAAAAAGGACTTACGGTTCCGTAAGACGGAACTTTCTATCCGGGCTGCCTTCTTTGAACTGTTAAAAAGCAGGCGTATCTCTGAAATCACCGTGGCGGAAATATCAAGGAAGGCCATGCTCGGACGGGGGACTTTCTACCTCCACTACAAAGACATCCATGACCTTCTGGACACCCTTGAGAACGAATATGTCGAAGCCATTGGAAATATTATTGACGAGTACTATCCCATCGCGCCGGCGGCGAATATTTCGGAACTTACGGAAAAACTGTTCCGTTACATCACCGCCCACGAAGAACAGCTCCGCCTTCTCTTCCACCACATTTCCACACGAAGCTTCATCGACCGCCTGATTATCCGCCAGCGTTACGTATTCAGCCGTCTGGTAGAAGAAGGGGGCTGTGATGCTGCGTACAATGCGGTGGAAACGTCTTTCATGATTTCCGGGTTTGCCGGTGTTATCCTTGATTATTGGTTCTTAGGCTCTCTTCCTCTGTCAGAAAAAGAAATCATCCATAATCTGAACCGCCTTCTCCTCAATTTTTCCCGCGCGAAAAAGGAAATGAAAAGAGGCGGCTCGTCATGAGAAATATCCGGATCACTCTTGCCTATGAAGGAACGGCGTACAGCGGGTTCCAGCGGCAGGAAAACAGTATAACCGTCCAGGAAATTCTTGAAACCGCCCTCCAAAAACTGACAGGAACAAAAACCACGCTCTACTTCGTCGCGCGCACGGATGCCGGCGTTCATGCCTACGGGCAGGAATGCACCTTTTATACGGAATCTTCTATTCCCGGCAATCGTTTCATATTCGCGCTGAACATTCTCCTTCCTCCCGATATCCGTGTAACGGAAAGCAGAGAAGTGCCCTATGATTTTTCCGTGCGCAGGAACAATTACGGAAAAACCTACGGCTACCTCCTGACCGAAGAAAAAGACTGCCCTCCCTTCTTTAAACGGTATACCTGGCAGACAGGACGAAAACTGGATATTTCAAAAATGGAAAAAGCGGCAGAAGTGCTGTCAGGCACTCATGACTTCACCTCATTCCGCGGGAATAATTCCGTTCCTGCCAGTCCGGTCCGTACTATCCATGACATACGGATCATCAAAAAGCATCACTTCTTTCACATTTTCGTCACCGGAGAAGGATTCCTTTATCATATGGTAAGAAATATCGCAGGCGCGCTCGCTGATGCAGGCACCGGAAAACTGACTCCCAAAGATCTGCGGGAGATACTGGAAGCAAAAGACAGAAAATTCCTTGGCGCCACCGCTCCTGCCCACGGACTCTGCCTTCTCAAAGTATACTTCACGCCTGTTACAAAAGAATTGACGGAAAAGACAATCTGCGGCTCTTATGCACCGTGGAGCGTATAGCAGGCTCTGTTGCCCACACAGCAAAAAAGACATCTCCTCCCTGCAAAAGGAAAAGATGTCTTTTTTTATGTCCTGAAATAAAAATACATGACCAGCAAAACGGCTGTCACAAGAAAGACTGTGATAAACGCCAGCCTGTCCCTGGACGTATACGCCAGCTGATGCATTTTCGTCCGTCCTTCCCCGCCGCGATAGCACCGCGCTTCCATGGCGGTCGCCAGATCATCGGCGCGGCGGAAAGCGGAAATGAAGAGAGGCACAAGAAGGGGCACCATCCCTTTGGCTTTTTGCCACAAATTCCCGCTGGTAAAATCAGCACCGCGGGAAGACTGGGCTTTCATGATCCGATCTGTTTCCTCAAGCAGCGTCGGAATGAAGCGGAGCGCGATGGTCATCATCATTGCCAGTTCATGGGCAGGCACGCCGAAACGGCGGAACGGATTTAAAAGCGCTTCGATCCCGTCCGTCAGGACGATAGGGCTTGTAGTATACGTCAGGAGCGAAGAAAAGCCGATAAGAAATACAAGACGGAGCGTCATAAAAAGACCGTTCCTAAGACCTTCTTCACTGATATGGATAAATCCGTAACCGAATATTTCCTTCCCCGGCGTGGTCAGCACATGGATCAGGAGCGTAAATACCAGAATGACCCAGAGCGGCTTCACCGCTTTCCAGACCATGACAGTCGGCACACCCGAAATCATGATGCATCCCAGTGTGAATATCGTCACAAGCAGGTAAGACCATGGATTGTTCGCCAGGAAAATGGCACAAATAAAAATCATGGTGCAGAGAATTTTTGCCCGCGGATCCATACGGTGGAGGAATGAATCTCCGGGATAATACTGGCCCAGCGTAATATCGGTAAGCATTATTTCCCTCCTCCCAGCACGGCATACATTTTTTCCGCCGCTTCCTTTGCCGTCCGCGCGGTTTCCGGTACGGGGATTCCTTTTTCTTTCAGATAGAGAAGTGTCTGTGTCAAAGGCGGCGCTTCCACACCGCATTCCTTGAGCGTCTCCCTGTGATGGAGGAAAATATCCATAGGCTCCCCGTCAAGGACGAGACGCCCCTGATGCATGACAAGAAGACGGGTCGCCAGACGGGCAATGTCATCCATGTTGTGGGACACAAGAATGACGGAAAACACGCCTTTTTTATACCATCCCTGAATACGGCTGAATATTTCCCGCCGCCCCATAGGATCCAGCCCGGCAGAAGGTTCATCCAAAATCAGAAAATCAGGATGCATGGCAATCACGCCGGCGATGGCCACACGGCGCTGCTGGCCGCCGGAAAGGCGGAAAGGCGACCGTTCGGCAAATGTTTCATAATCAATCCCCGCAAAGCGCATGGCGCTCTTTACTCGTTTTTCCGTTTCCTCTTCATCACAGCCCTGGTTCTGCGGACCGAAAGCAATATCTTTTGCTACGGTTTCTTCAAAGAGCTGATGCTCGGGATATTGGAAAACCATGCCCACCGAATGGCGCTTCACCATAGCTTCTTTTGTCTTTTCCGCCAGATCCACGCCGTCTACGGTCACCTTCCCCACGGACGGATGAAGGAGGCCGTTCAGGTGCTGTATGAGTGTAGACTTGCCGCTCCCCGTATGGCCGATGATACCGATGAATTCCCCTTTATCTATGGTCAGGTCGATATCTTCAATCGCCGCCCGTTCAAAAGGAGTTCCCTTCCCATATATATAACTTACATTTTCGACACAAATGGACATAACGCCTCTCCCAATTCTTCATCGGTCATACATCTTTCGGAAACCGCCATTCCTTTCTTGCGGAGGCGTCTTGCCAAATCCGCAGGGACAGGCACGTCCAGACCGATTTCCGTCACCCTATCCGCCTGTGAAAATATTTCCCTCGGCGTCCCTTCCATCTTGAGGACACCCCTGTCAATAACAAGGATATGATCCGCCGTGACCGCCTCCTCCATGAAATGGGTAATGAGGACGATAGTAATCCCCTCTTTTTTATTCAGCTCATGGATCGTGTCCATGACCTCCTTACGCCCTTTCGGATCAAGCATGGCAGTCGGTTCATCAAGAACAATGCAGTCGGGCTTCATGGCAAGAACGCCGGCAATAGCTACACGCTGCTTCTGCCCGCCGGAAAGCATGGACGGCGCCTGTTTACGATAGGATGTCATCCCCACCTTTTCCAATGCAAGATCCACACGTTCTCTTATTTCTTCAGGAGGCACGCCCAGATTTTCAGGACCGAAAGCCACATCTTCCTCCACCACGGCAGCGACAAGCTGGTTGTCTGGATTTTGGAAAACCATGCCCACCTTCTGGCGGATATCCCATACACGGCCGGCGTCGGAAGTGCGCATCCCTTCCACAATAAGCTCTCCTTCCGTCGGTAGGAGGAGCGCGTTCAGATGGCGGGCCAGCGTGGACTTACCGCTGCCGTTCGTTCCGATGATGGCGGTAAATTCCCCTTTTTTGATCTGCGCCGTTACATCTTTGAGCGCATCAAAAGTTTTGCCTTCCTCCGTTTCAAAAGTATGGGAGACATGGCGGATATCAAAAAGAACTTCTCCGGAATTACTTTCCATTCTTTCCTCGCTTTATATACAGTAGCATTTCATAACAACAAGGCGGACTGCTTTTCGTCAAATGCAATAAATCAGTTTATATTCTAAGGAAACCTACGGGTTTTGTCAATAATCCGCCACTCATCTCCGTTGACAATCCAGCATAAAACATATCCGCTCCGGCAGCCTATTTCCGCTTATAGAAAAGTACTCTCCTGCGTGAAGAATCAAACTGTACACAAGGAAAACAAAATCGCCACTCATAGAATGGCGATTTTGTTTTCCTTGCTATGGTATTCATATCCACCCGAAATGTCTGCACGCATTATAAATACCATCATCATCGGCATCATCAGTAATATACTTCGCCTTCTTTTTCAAAACCGGCTTCGCATTCCCCATAGCGACCGTCATCCACTCGGGACGGAACATGGAACAGTCATTCAGTCCGTCGCCAAAAACAACGATCCGGTCATCGGATACATTATACCTCTTCATAATTTCAAAAATGCCCCTCTCTTTGTGGACAGGTTCTACAAGCATTGTCCCTTTCGTAAGCCACACATGGGGCAGCGTGTGCAGAGGAATCTCTTTTACTTCCCTTTTGGCGCAGGCGATAAAAATTTTGTAAATCTGCTCCTCCCTGCGGTAATCGTAACGGCTGTCCACCACTGTTTCATAGTACCGGTCCGTCACACGCTCAAGGTAGTCATCGTACTTTGTTTTCCGCCGCTTTTTATTTTCCGTCGTCACCGCCCAGGGATGTTTTTTTCCGTCGATTTCGCCAAGTAAACGGAAGCAGGCCTCCAGCGGCAGTCCTTCATGGTAAAGGATCTTTCCGCGGCAGGTCACGCCATTTCCTCCGTCGGAAATCACGGAGTCGATACCAAGTTCTTCCGCCACGTCGACGGCATCCGCCTGCAGGCGCCCCGACGCGATAGCCACAAAATTTCCCTTTTCCTGCAGCCGGCGGACCGCTTCCCTTGCACTGTCCGGATAATCGGCAGTAAGCGGTGTTGTCAGTGTTCCGTCTATATCAAAAAAGAAATATCGTTTCATACAGCCTCCCTTGCTCTTTATTTTATGGTACGGGAAAGAAGCATTTCCTGCAAGCCGCTCCTGCGTTTCTCCCGCAGGAGTCCCGCTTCCGGCTCTCCAAAAATGATTTTTTTATATTTTGTATTATAATAAGGAAAATCATTACAATTAGTCACACTATACTAAGGAGATATTATGCCGTCTATTTTACGTTCGATCGTGCTCAGCACACTGGGCACCATTTCCCTTGTCCTTGCTCTTCTGTGGGCCATCGGCGACGAGCGGTTTGTTCCGAGCCTTTCCAATCCCCACCTTTTGACTTCCGCCGGTATCCTTCTTCTCACGAACACGGGATTATTTATCATATTCAAAAAAGAATTTCTGAAGAAATATTTCTTTCCGTCTCTCCTTTTACCCTCCGTATGGTTTGCCGCCTTTACCTGGGCTTATGGTTACATGTACCTGCCGGAAAACAAGTATCTCGGCGACTATTACAGCATGATTTCCCTTTTATTTTCCCTTTCTTACCTGTCCCTTGCCTGGAAATGGAAACTGAAGCGGGGCGCTTTCCTCTGGTCTGTCTTAACCGGCCTCTTTTCTTTTTTCATGATCCTCGTACCCCTGATCTACATCGGCTACTATATCATTTATAAAAGCGAAATGGATATCTTCGCCCTGATGGCTATTGCTATGACGAACGCCCGGGAAGCGGCGGAATTTGTCGAGACGGTGGCTGCACCCGCCCTTATTGCCGCCGTGGCGATTTTTGCCATCATCCTACTGATTTCCTGCTTCTGCATCGCCCGCCGTTTTTTCATGTCCATGGAAACGGCAGAGACGCCCTTCCGCACCGCCGGACGCGGCAGCCTCATAGGTTTTATCATATTTACCATTCTTTTTTCCGGCGGTTTCTTACGGCAGATGAGACATATTTTCCCGCTGCAGATTTATTATGCCGCCAAGAAGGGCAGCGGCAGTTTCAAACTCATGGAAACGCTGAACCGGCACCTTGCCGAAAATGCGAAAGCTGTCGTCCTTCTTCCCGGCCAGACAGCGGAAGACGGCACCCATATCATTGTCATCGGTGAAAGCGCAAGCCGCGATCATATGCAGTCTTTTACCCCCGGTTATCCCGTAAAGACGACGCCCTGGGAAGATGCCATGGCGAAATCCCCCGACTTTTTCTTCGCGGATAAAGGATACGCAAATTTCCCGACAACCGTCATGTCATTGAGCTATGCTCTCACCAATACGAACCAATACAATAAAACTGCTCTGAATGATGCCGTCAGCCTGGTAGACGCTGCCAAAGCGGCAGGATATCGCACCGACTGGATTTCTTTCCAGAACAGAAGCTCTCTTGCCAGTGCCGGCGTTTCCGTCATCGGTGAACGGTGTGACGCGTCCTATTGGGAAAACAGCCTTGACGGCGAAGCGGTAAAAGTCATGAAAAAACTTCCGCCCGCTAAAAAGCGTGTCATTTTTATACACATCAACGGCAGTCATTATAGCTATCTGGCCCGCGTCCCCATGGGATACGGAAAAGCCACGGACATTCCCGAAGATGATCCTTACTATAACTATGATGTCACGCTAGCCTACACCGATGAAATGCTCCACAGTATCTTTACATACGCCAAAGAGCATTTGAATCTGAAAACTATGATTTACTTTTCCGATCATGCGGAAGACATGGTGTACTACCACGGCACTTCGGGTTTCTCCTACGACATGATCCGCATTCCTTTCTGGATCTACCTTTCTCCGGACTATAGGAAGATCCACCCTGATATCCTTCCGGCGCTTCAGTCAAATAAAGATAAGATTTTTACCAACGATCTTCTCTTTGAAACAGCGTCAGGCATCTGGCAGGCAAAGACAAATTTTTATCAGGACATTTACGATCTGTCCTCTCCGTCTTATGTTCTTGATCAGGAAGCGGTCACCATGCACGGGAAACTGCTCATTACCGACGACCCGAAATTTAAAAAATAGATAAAGCGAAAGGATGGCCTGCGGGTCATCTTTTTTTGCGGATCATTTTACTCACAAGATCCCCGCGTCTTCCGATACCTCTTATGCTTCCGTATTTTCTTGATTTTTATGAACACATTTTTGTTTAATTCACAAAATATTTTTTTATATTTTATATTGACAATATCAAATTATAGTGGTAACATTGTTTTAACAGATAGTTAATATATAGTTTTAACTTGGAGTATATGCAAAATGATTAATGAAACACTGCACACATTCATCTCCGTTACCAAAAACGGCAGTTTCAACAAAGCGGCGGAAAAGCTTTCCCTTACCGCCCCTGCCGTGATGAAGCAGATGAATTCTCTGGAAAAAAGCATCGGTGCCCCTCTCTTCGAGCGGACGAACCGCGGTATCCGCCTCACACCGGCAGGAGAATCTTTTTTGAAAGATGCCAAAACCATCCTCCGGTACACAAGAAAATCCATCGAGCGTGCGCAGATCGCCGCGGGACAAACCCCTCATCTGCCGACATGCGGCGTACAGAAGGCAGGCTCTGCCCATCCTGCCGGCCCCCTCCCCACTGACAGGGAAGAAAGGAACCGGCGTGAATCGGCGAGACGCCACGCAGACATTGCGGAAGCCCAGGGGAAATCCGCAGAAGAAATTCATGAAATTTTCGAAAAGGTCATGAACGGCACAGGCAGGTGCAGCAAAAGATAGTCATCCATCGGGATGCAAACGGCGCCCATATATTTCCGTAAATAAAACTGCTATCTGTAAATATATTTTTTAAGAAAGAAGGAAAACATAATGACACATCCACAATATCCAATTCCTCAGGACGAAGAGGGAAGAAAACGTTACGAATCGGCAAAACGCCATGCGGCACTCGCAAAAGAACAGGGAAAATCCCTTGATGAAATCCATGAAATCTTCAAGAAGGTCATGAACGGCACAGGCAAGTGCAGCGGCAGGAAAGAAGAATCGGTTTCAAAATGCCACGGCCATTACCCCATTCCCGAAGATGAAGAAGGCAAAAAGCGCTATGAATCTGCTCTGCGCCATGTGGCCATTGCCAAAGAAAACGGCAAGTCTGTTGACGAACTCCATGCGATTTTCAAGAAAGTCATGGAAGGCACAGGCAAGTGCAGCGGCAGGAAAGAGGAATCGGTTTCAAAATGCCACGGCCATTACCCCATTCCCGAAGATGAAGAAGGCAAAAAGCGCTATGAATCTGCTCTGCGCCATGTGGCCATTGCCAAAGAAAACGGCAAGTCTGTTGACGAACTCCATGCGATTTTCAAGAAAGTCATGGAAGGCACAGGCAAGTGCAGCGGCAGAAAGCAGTAATCCTTTACCGGAAGCAGAAGATATGACATGAAATTTGTGTCATATCTTTTTTCATGCTGAAAATCCCGGTGATCTCTTACGAAAGAAGACCGGCAGGTATTTTTGTACATTTCCCAGGAAAAAACAGGAGCGGTTCTCCTGTTTCCTTTTTACAGTAATTTTTAATCGCCTCTTCCATACCGCCAGGAGCAGCGGTATATTCAACGCCCTGCCACATATCCCCCTCAGACGAAAAGGAATTTCGTAAAGCTCCACTTGATGCTGGCCCCTTTCAAAATTTCCAAATGTTTTTCTTTCAGCTTTCTGTTAATCAATAAAAAAAAGAAGCAGCAGTGCCGCTTCAAAAAGGGGGAGGCACCATCGCGCCTCAAATGAGAACTATATAATAACATCATGTCGATGCTATTACCAAAGAGGGGGGGGGAGAACGATGATGGTATTTCCCTGTTACCACCATCGTTCCAAGGAGGGTGAACCATGGCCGGCCAAGCCGGCAGTAATCATCCATAGTTCAAGCACAAATATATGTCTGCTCCGTTTCCGGAGTTACCGTAAAAAGGGGGAACGATGACTTTTCCCTGCCGCCATCGTTCGGAGAAAGTGAACCTTGCAAGTTATCCCTGCAAGTATATGTAAAGCCGTTTCCGGCATTACAACGAATATACAGAAACGCCTCTCGGGCTGTTTCTGAAAGGATGAACGATCGTATTTCCCTTTACCATCGTTCTTGAGAGAACCTACAAAAAAATCCATCCCTGCTGATGTAAGGATGGATACTTTGCGCGTTAAAATCAATACACGCTACCTCCCCATCACTCGCAGGTCAAACAGTAGTAAAAACAGGCAGTTCTCCTGACTCTGCTTCATCGCTTGTCCGGTCTTCCCAATTCCTCAGTGACTTTCATCAGACTTGCTCGGCATTACAGTGGCGGGACCGTGCCGGTATCTCACCGGTCTTCCCTATTAAGCCTTTACAGGCACCTGTTCCTTATTATGCAGTTTCTCCTCTGCCGAATAGACTTCGCCAATAAAAAACCTCTTTACACGAACGCAAAGAGACTATATAAGATCTCCTTCCCATCGCTCGTGGGTCAAACGGTGATTTCAAACAGGCAGTTCTCCTGACTCTGCTTCATCGCTTGTCCGGTCTTCCCAATTCCTCAGTGACTTTCATCAGACTTGCTCGGCATTACAGTGGCGGGACCGTGTCGGCATCGCACCGATCTTCCCTATTAAGCCTTCACAGGCACCTGTTTTTCCTATTCGGTTGTCCTAATGATATCACTCTATAAAGCTTCTGTCAATGATAAAATGATTGTTCCGAACGCATGATCAGCGCAAACCAATTCATATCGTTTCAGGTGAGGATTTCCAGTGTTCCCGTCTCTTCTAAAAGTTTTATATCGATAGGAGAATAGGTATCTGGATATTTCCTGAGAAAATATTGTTCTTCTTCCGGTGCGGCATAGAAGTTTTCCAGGCGTCTGGCTTCTGTGCGGATCGGCGGCCGTATATTTTTCTCATTTTCATACTCATTGAAAACAAGACAGGATTCGCTCACGGGCCTCGAGTTGCCCCTGTTCTGGTAGTAGGCCATATAGTAGGTAATCTGCGGCGTATCTTCTCCTGATACGTAATAGATGCCTGTCCTGTAATGGGGTCCGGTGCATTTCCCCTGGATACCGTCGGTGTAGGGATTGACTATGGTAAAAAACACAGAGAGCAATGTCCCTATATCTATTTTTTTCGGGTTATAGGTTACTTTTACACATTCTACCGCCTGTACTTTTCCATTTTCCACGTCTTCTTTCCGCGGATTCGGTACAGAGCTGTTGGCAAATCCCGCGGTTGTTTCCACAACGCCTTTTATACGGGAAAATACTTCCTGTACTCCATAGTAGGGACCGCCCGCAAGATACAAGTCTTTCACGGCAATTCCTCCTTTTCTGCTGTCTTCGTTTCTGACAAATTCATATCATATTTCATGATAAAAATGAAGAATCCCCCCGAGGTCCTCCCCCGGGGTTTTTCTCCACACTTATTATTTCTTTAATGTTTTGTTTCTTCCAGGTGGCGCGCGGCAGCCCTATCCATATCAAAGACACGGATAAGTTCCGTAACCGCCTGGCTGGGTGACACGACGCCGGTCAATACCGCCGCACGGACTTCCGGCATACGGCTCTTGATGATCGGATCTTCAAAGAACAGGTTATGAAGATGTTCTTCAATCATACTGTGCACCCAGGAAAGAGTCTGACGCTGGCGCCGGTTCTCAAAGACACCCGATTTTTTGGTGACTTTCTCAAACTCGCGCATAACTGCCCAAAGTTCAAGCAGTCCCGTTTTCTTCAAGGCCGAACAGCGATAAGCATGGGTCTGCCAGCCTTCTGTGGCGGGACGGATAAATTCTACCATCCGTTCATATTCCCCCTGGGTGACTTTCGCCCGTTCCAGGTTGTCTCCATCGGCTTTGTTGACCACAATGGCGTCCGCCAATTCCATAATCCCCTTTTTGATGCCCTGCAGATCGTCCCCTGCGCCTGTCAATACGACAAGCATAAAGAAGTCGACCATATCGCGTACTGTCGTTTCCGACTGCCCGACCCCGACAGTTTCCACAAGGATGACATCATAGCCTGCCGCTTCACAAAGCAGCATGGTCTCACGGCTCTTGCGGGTCACACCGCCCAGTGTCCCCTTAGAAGGAGAAGGACGTATGAAACAGTTCGGCTCTCTGGAGAGATTCTGCATACGTGTCTTGTCTCCTAAGATGGATCCGCCGGTAATGGTGCTTGTCGGGTCGACTGCCAGCGCCGCCACTTTGTAGCCTTGCTGGCAAAGCATTGTACCAAAAGATTCGATGAAACTACTCTTGCCTGCCCCGGGCACACCGGTGATCCCGACACGGAGCGCATGGCCCGTGCGGGGCAGAAGAGCCTGGAGCACGCGCTGTGCCTTGTCAAAATCCTTGGGAGCATTACTTTCGATAAGGGTGATGGCTTTGGAGAGGATCATGCGATCCCCCTTTGCCACCCCTTCGACGTATTCTTCGATAGACATTTTCTTACGAAGCGGCACTTTTCTCAAATGCACGGCATCCGGATATTCTTTGGCACCGGTCACACTGTTTACGGCACTGTCGATCCCCCGCACGACGGAACATGCAAATTCCGGGTTCGGTTCTTCAGGCACCCAGCTGGGTCTCAAGTCATCATCGTTCTTGGACATAATACTTACCTTAACCTTCCTTGGCTTCCGCCTCAGCGCGGTCTACGAGCATGTGAAGCAGCTTAATGCAGCATTCCGGAATGTTTGTGCCCGGTCCGAAGATCGCCTGTGCGCCATGATCGTAGAGGTATTGATAATCCTGTGCAGGAATAACACCACCGATGCAGACAAGGATATCTTCACGGCCGCGTTTTTTAAGTTCTTCCACGATAGCCGGCAAGAGGGTCTTGTGACCTGCCGCAAGAGAGGAAAAGCCAACCATATGGACGTCGTTATCCACAGCATCCTGTGCCGCTTCTTCCGGCGTCTGGAACAGCGGTCCTACGTCGACGTCCCAGCCCATATCGGCAAAGGATGTCGCGAGAACCTTCTGGCCTCTGTCGTGTCCGTCCTGCCCCATCTTAGCCAGGAAAATACGGGGACGGCGGCCTTCCAATGCTTCAAATCTGTCAGCCAGTTTCTTTGCTTCTTCCAGTTTCGCGGAACCGTCAAATTCGCTGGAATATACGCCGGAAATGGTATGGATGGTGGCGTTGAAACGGCCGGATACTTTTTCAACCGCATCGGAAATTTCACCGAGGGATGCGCGGTCATGAGCCGCCTGTACCGCAAGTTCAAGCAGGTTGCCGTTTTCACGGCTTTCTGCCGCTTTGGTGATCGCTTCCAGATCGCGGGCAACAGCCTCAGGATCACGAATGCTTCTCAGTTTTTCCAGACGTTTAATCTGTGCATTACGAACAGCGGTATTGTCGATGGACAGTACGTTCAGCGGATCTTCCTTCGCCAGACGGTACTTGTTCAAGCCGACAATGGTTTCCTTACCGCTGTCGATATCCGCCTGACGGCGGGCAGCGCATTCTTCGATACGCATCTTCGGCAGGCCGGTAGAAATAGCTTTTGCCATACCACCCAAAGCTTCGACTTCCTGGATATGCGCCCAGGCACGACGGATGATTTCATTTGTCAGGTATTCTACATAGTAGGAACCGCCCCACGGATCAATGATCTTGCAGGCTTTTGTTTCATCCTGGATATAAAGCTGTGTATTACGTGCCAGACGTGCGGAAAAGTCGGTCGGCAGCGCGATAGCTTCGTCAAGCGCGTTGGTATGGAGAGACTGGGTATGGCCCAGAGCCGCAGACATGGCTTCCATACAAGTACGGGCGATATTATTGAAAGGATCCTGTTCCGTCAGCGACCAGCCGGATGTCTGGGAATGGGTACGAAGTGCCATGGATTTCGGATTCTTCGCGCCGAACTGTTTCAGAATCTTTGCCCAGAGAACGCGGGCCGCTCTCATCTTTGCGATTTCCATAAAATAGTTCTTACCCTGATCCCAGAAGAAAGACAGACGTTTGGCGAAGGCATCGACCGGAAGACCCGCCTTTTCACCGCAGCGGATGTATTCCATGCCGTCCGCCAGCGTATAGCCGATTTCAAGATCACAAGTTGCACCACATTCCTGGATATGGTAACCGGAAATGGAGATACTGTTGAACTTCGGCATATAGTTGGTGGTATATTCGAAAATATCACCGATGATACGCATGGACATGGCAGGCGGATAAATGTAAGTATTACGAACCATGAACTCTTTCAGGATATCATTCTGGATCGTGCCTGCCAGAATCTTCTTGTCTACGCCCTGTTCGATACCGGCACTGATGAAGAATGCCAGAATCGGAAGAACGGCACCGTTCATCGTCATGGATACGGACATCTGGTCCAGCGGAATGCCTGCGAAGAGGATATTCATATCAAGCATAGAGCAGACGGATACGCCTGCTTTGCCGACGTCACCGATAACACGGGGGTTATCCGCATCATAGCCGCGGTGGGTCGGAAGGTCAAATGCGATAGACAGCCCTTTCTGGCCTGCCGCCAGGTTTCTGCGGTAGAACGCATTAGATTCTTCAGCAGTGGAGAACCCTGCGTACTGGCGTACCGTCCACGGGCGGAATACATACATCGTAGAGTAAGGTCCGCGCAGGAACGGAGGGATACCGCTCATGTAATCCAAGTGATTGCACTGGTCATACACATCTTTGCCGTAGAGCGGACCTACAGGAATACGTTCCATCGTATTTTCATAGAGAGCATCATAATTTTTGCCCGTCGTTTTTTCCAGTTCCGCTTTCCATTCGTCATAAGAACAATGGGGATGTTCTTCAAGGTTTAATTTTGTAAAATCGGGGTTCATTGCCATCTTATTTTACCTCCTCTTCCGTAATCTTCATGCCTTTTTTCTGCTGGAGCATACGGAGGATATCGTAGCAGTTTGCTTTCACGCTGATAAATTCATCTATGCCGGCTTCACGATATACCGCTTCCATATCTTTCGGAGCAGCGCCCGCAAGGAAAAGCGTACCTTTTCCCAAAACTTCCTTTAAACGCGGCGCCAGCGCCGGCACATCTTCCGGATAAGTAGCGTCAGTAGAGCAGATGACGGCACAGTCATAAGGAGTTCCTTTATCATCGCAGCCTGCCTTCAGCGCTTCCACACACTTATCCCAGCGTGAACCCGGTTTATCTTCATCATCCTGGAAGCCGTTATTCAGATGAACGCTGAATTCGCCTACCTGCAGGAAGCTGGTAGAGAAATCGGCTCTCGCCTTATGCTGCGGAATCGGTCCCATATTGGCCAGGAATATTTCCACATTCTTGCCGGTTTCCTTTTTAAATGCCTGCGTATCAAAACGAAGTTTTTCAAAACGTTCAGTCCAGCGATGTGCGTAAATCTTTCTCACTTCGATGGAATCCACTTCGGCAGCTCTTGCCGTGCGTACTTCAGAAATCGTAGCGCCTGCGGAGAATGCGGCAATCGCCTTTTCAACGATGTCCGTATCGGCCGCTTTCAGTTCTTCCAATTTGGCTTTCAGGAAATCTTTGTCCATATCGGCACGATACTTCTCAACACCTTCAGACAGTTCTTTTTTCAGCGCCGGTACATCTTCCGGACGCGGATCAAGAAGTTCTTCTGTCATATTCGGATACATATTTGTCCCGACAGCGCTGTCCTTGCGGAGGTCAAGCGCCTTGAAACGCTGTTTCAGTACATCAACGATCTGCTGCTGCGGATACTCTTCTTCGAGAGCTTTCAGTATACCGCCAAGAGATTCTATTTTCTGGAATTCTCCCCAAATCTTTTCAGCCATTTCCTTAGTCAGTGTTTCAATGCCCCAAGAACCGCCGGACGGATCAATCGGACGAAGCATTCCGAATTCTTCCTGCAGCATGATGTGTACGTTTCTTGCGATACGGCGGGAGAATTCATCACCCTTGCGTACCGTTGCGTCATAAGGATCATTTTCATAAGAATCAACACCACCGACAACTGCAGAGAAAATCTGGGTCGTTTCACGAAGCATATTTACACCGATATCGAAAATCGTCTTGGTAAACATCGCCGGACGGGCATGGATTTTGCAGGAACGGTCTTTTTCTTCGGCGCCGAAGGCTTTCATGATATTAGACCATACCTGGCGGGCAGCACGGAGCTTGGCAATTTCAATGTAGAAAGTGGCGCCTGTATTAAATGCGAACTGCAGGGACTGGGCAATATCATGGATATCGATGCCGCGCTTCTGCATTTCACGGATATATTCGACAGCGATAGCAAAGGTATAAGCCACTTCCTGTACGGCATTCGCACCGCCATTGGAGAAAATATCGCTTCTGACGAAAATGGTGCGGAGCTGCGGCGCATTCTTTCTCGTCCAGCGGATAGATTCCGCCATTTCATCATATAATTCTTCCAGCGGCTGGTTCAGCTTTCCTCTCTTGATCAGCTGGGCAATCGGGTTCGCTCCGATAACACCTTTCACTTTGCTGACATCTTTTCCCTTAGCCTTCAATGTCGCGGCTACCAATGCCAGCATACGGAGAGAGGAAGTACCGGCATACATCATAAACGGGATCTTTTCCATATCAAGACCGTCAAGCAGGGTATGCATATCTTCCAGCGCGGTAATGCTTACGCCTATATCGCCCGGCTTTTCGGCATCCATGACATCAATGCCGTCGGCAGTGGCGGTATCAATACGTACATTATAAACAGTGGAACCTCTGTCGATTTCATGCTTCAGAAGTTCATTATTTTCTTTCGGCAGCGTTTCATCGCATGCCTGGGCAATACCCCAGGGAGCGCATTTATAGCCGTTCACCGTTGCGCCGCGGAGAAAATCTCCCATGCCCGGATAATCATCTGTCGGAAGAATCTTATCAGTTGCTGACGGTCCGGTTCTCCATGTATAAATCGGATCAAAGGTAATCCCTTCATAAGTCTTGGTAAACATGATCTTATCGAAAGGCTTTCCTTTCAACAGAGCATTACAAGCCTCCACCCACTCCTCATAGGTCGGCTTTTCAAATTCGTCAAATTTTACTTCTGGGAAATCGGCTTTTTCATTTGATTTTCTCAAGATCGCTTCCAACTCTTTGTCAGTAAGCTGCTTGACCGATTCCTGGGTATTCTGTTCTGCCATGAAAACATCCTCCTTATAATAATTTTAGACAATTCCGCGGAAAATACAGCTTGTACGGAAAGACGGTAAAGTCTCTGATAGAACTTCCTTTCAAATGCCTAATATAACGTCTTTCAAGCCGGACTTTCAAAATCCCCGATATGTACACCTCCTTACAATCTACTCACAAAAAAACGACTATCACGCGAAACTGATAGCCGGACAAGGAAATAATTTCCTAATCCCCTCCCCATCTCTCGCAGGTATAACGGTGATTCTTAGACAGATAGTTCTCCTGGCTCAAGTTCCTCATTTATATCGCCTTCCCAGTTACCCAGTGACATACTTGATATAAACTCCCTTTACAGTGGCGGGACCGCTCCGGATTCTACCGGATTCTCTTTTATGCTTTCGCACCTGTCAGATATGTGAAATTGTCTAAATAACTACATTTTTAGTATAATTCATTACATTCTAAGTGTCAATCAACCATGTTCATATTTAATATAATTAATTTTTATATTTTACCCACATCTTTATCCCTGATTTATTGATTTTTTATTCATCACTACTATATAATGAGATTAATGTTGCAAACTATTGAAAATATCTTACCTATCTTATAGGAGGAAACAGGAGGTCGGAAATATGACAAACGCTGAAAAAGAAAGACGAACTGAAGAAGCATTGAAACTGAGCAGCCTCTTCGAAGAACTGGATGGCCGCCGTCCGAGGCTTTTCATGCCGGAGCTTGAAGATGATGACGATAAAGAAGCAAGAAAACTTGCCGCCACGACATTTGCCGACCACGGCTGGGACGTAGATGTAAGCCCCCTCCTCTCCCCGGAAAGCTCCGCGCAGAATGCTGCCGACAATGACGTCCATTTCATCTTCTACACATCCAAAAGCCCTACGATGAAGCAAAAATTAATCTCGCTCTCTCAGACACTTGCCATGATCGGCCGGGACGACATCCTCATAGCCGCCCATCAGGTCAGCAAAGATGATAAGGAACTCCTCTTTCGTTACGGCATCCTCGCCGCTTTCGACAAGAATACGGATGTAAGCGATGTAAGTCTCACCATGCTCCGCGTCCTCGTCTCCATGGCAAAAGAAGAACAGAATCCCACCGAGGAAATGCCTTATTGATCCTCAGTCCCTTATAAACAGGAGAAACATCCTCCTGTTTTTTTATTGCAGACAAACAGCATATAGACTCCCAAAAGAAAATGCCGGGCATTGCAAAAAATATTTCAGAAATACTTTCATCTACTCATCAGCATACTTTAAGCACTGCTATCCTGTATCTGTACAGACATACAAAAACGATTTGATCTCACAGCTCCGCGTTTTGGTCCGGCATCCGGAACCGCCTCGATACCACCTCTCCATGCAGCTTCTGTATAAGCAGATGCAAATCAATATTCAGCAGTTTAGCAGATGACTTATTGCATAATTCTATTACGACCGGATCCCTTAAAACACAATCAAAAAATTCTTCCGGCATCTCATAATGCAAAACAACCTATTCCGTATGCCCGACTGTTTCGGATTTTCTATACTCATCAAGTAAGCAGAAATACTGCTCATCATTATAGTCAGATTCCTCCCCACCTCCTTACAAAGATGAATAGTACCTGCACTTTAATATGATATCTGCAATCCGGGAATCTCTAAAAATCTCTTTTTGCCTTTAATGAAGTCCATTATCCCGTTCACAAAATTGAACAGCAAAAAAGCAGTGCCGAAGCACTGCTTTTTGTAATTAGAATCAGCCAACTGTGAAGAGTGTGTCGCCGCCCTGTACGCTCTGGCCTTCGCTGACCGGCATGCCGGTAATCTTGCCATCGCAGGGAGCCATGATCGGGTTGCCCATCTTCATAGCTTCGAGAACGAGAACTTCGTCACCTGCTGCTACTGCGTCGCCAACGTGTTTGTTGATACGCAGAACTTTGCCCGGCATCGGAGCTTCTACTACTTCACCTGCGCCGGCCGGAGCTGCTGCCGGTGCGGGAGCTGCTGCTGGAGCGGGTGCCGGAGCCGGAGCTGCCGCCGGTGCTGGAGCTGCTGCCGGTGCGGGAGCTGCCGCCGGTGCCGCTGCTACGGGGGCTGCTGCCGCGCCGCTGTCTTTAACTACTACATCGTAATCCTGGCCGTTAACTGTTACGGTAAATTTTCTCATTGTTCTTCCTCCTAATTTTGTACTTTCAACTTTCAATTAGAACTGCTGGTTTCCGGAAACACCTGCAATGCGGGCGCCTGTGGTCCAGCCAGGTCTTGCTGCCGGGCGGATAGAAACGATTTCTCCGCCGCCCATAGCAACGATTGCTGCCGCAATGGCTGCTACAACAGCACCATTATCAGCGGCTCTTGGAGCTGCTGCCGGTGCCGCTTTTTTAGGAGCTGCAGCCGGTGCTGCGGACTGATTGAGAGATGAACGTACTTGGCAGATCATGATCAGGGCAATGACTGCCAGAACGGCAGCTGCTACCGCGATATACATAACTGTATCGTTATTCATCCAAACCCATCCTTTCAAATATTATCAATGTGTAAATATATATTACAGCGGAATGTTTCCGTGTTTCTTAGCCGGATGTACTTCATGTTTGGAAGCAAGCATCTTCAGAGCATTGATAACTACCGGACGAGAATTTCTCGGATCAATAACTGCGTCTACATAGCCGCGTTCTGCAGCTTTGTAAGGAGTTGCAAATTCATCAACATATTCCTGTGTACGCTGTTCTTTCTGCGGATCCTTCTTGAAAATAATGTTTGCTGCGCCGGCAGGTCCCATAACGGCAATTTCTGCGGTCGGCCAAGCGAATACTTGGTCAGCCCCCTGTTCACGGGAACACATGGCGATGTAGGAACCGCCGTATGCTTTACGGAGAATCAGGGTAATCTTCGGAACTGTTGCTTCGCAGTACGCAAACAGCATCTTAGCTCCGTGACGGATTACACCTGCATATTCCTGCTGCTTGCCGGGCAAGAAGCCGGGAACATCGACAATGTTCAGAACCGGGATATTGAAGCAGTCGCAGAAACGAATGAAACGGGCGCCTTTGTCGGAAGCATTGTAGTCAAGGCAGCCTGCCATGAAGTTAGGCTGATTGGCAATAATGCCTACGGTCTGTCCATCCATACGGCAGAAGCAGGTAATGATGTTCTTAGCCCATTCCTTAGCTACGTCGTAGTATTCACCGTTGTCAACGATGGACTTGATTACATCATACATATCGTATGGTGCATTGGAGTTCTCCGGCATAAGGGTATCCAGACTTTCATCTGTACGGGTCGGATCATCTCCGGTTTCAACAATCGGTGCATCTTCCATATTGTTGCTCGGCAGGAAAGAAAGCAGGTAACGAATCTGTTTAATGCAGTCTTCGTCATTTTCAGCTGCAAACTGGGCAACACCGGATGTACGGTTGTGAGTCATAGCGCCGCCGAGAGCTTCAGCGGTAATCTTTTCGCCGGTTACGGATTCAACTACTGCCGGTCCTGTCAGGAACATCTGAGAGGTGCCTTTTACCATGTAGATGAAGTCGGTCAGTGCCGGGGAATATACAGCGCCGCCTGCAGATGGTCCCATGATTGCGGAAATCTGAGGAATAACGCCGGATGCAATGGTATTGCACCAGAAAATCTTGCCATAGCCGGAAAGAGCATCTACTGCTTCCTGGATACGGGCTCCGCCGGAATCATTCAGGCCTACGCAAGGAGCACCGACTTTAAGAGCCAGTTCGTTTACATGAACGATTTTCGCAGCGTGCATTTCACCAAGGGAGCCGCCTTCTACCGTGAAGTCCTGGGCGAATGCAAATACAAGTCTTCCGTCTACGGTACCATAACCGGTAACAACACCTTCGCCGGGGAGATCTTTCTTCTCCTGACCGAAGTTGTAGCAACGGGATTTAACGAGTGCGTTGACTTCCACGAAAGAACCTTCATCAAAGAGAAGAGCAATTCTTTCACGGGCAGTCAGCTTGCCTTTTCCGTGCTGGCTTGCAACACGTTTTTCTCCACCCATAGCCTCTACGTGTGCGAGGTTATTGTGAAGAAGTTCAATTCTTTCTGCAACAGTTGCCATTCTTACACCTCCAAAAATATTGGTCCCTTACAGGGACGTCCCTATTATAGCATAGGGACCGATCCTTATGCTATTAGAAAGACGGGCCGCCGGGGCGTTCGGTCAGTTCCAGCAAAAGGCCGGTAACTTTCGGGTGCATAAATGCGATGTGGCAGCCGCCAGCACCAACTCTCCAATGTTTGTCAAGCTTTGCTTCTTCCGGAAGTGCAGCAAGCGCTTCGACAATGTTGTCTACGCGAAGAGCTACATGCTGGAAGCCATTCTTGCCGCCGTTCTTCGCGATATAGCGGGCAATCGGGCCGTCCGGAGTTGTGGAACCCAGGAATTCCAGTTCGCATGCTTCGCTCTGTGCGGACGGTTTGAAGAAGCTTGTCGTTACATGCTGTTCTTCTACCGTTTCGTCCGGAAGGGACGGTTCAAGGTTCAGCAGATCTTTCATCTGCTTCTTGATCAGCGCCAGATCATTAACAGCTACGCCGACATGGTCTACACATAATACTTTGAATGCCATAATAATTCCTCCTTTGAATTATTTAAATATATTTCCCACGATAGAATCAACGACTGTGAAAGGATCATTTTCTCTTTCATAGACTTGTTCTACGTAGTCAGCAAATTTACCCGTCTGTACGATATCTTCCATAACATAACGGGAAATGCGGTCGTGGATCATCTCTACCATCTCAGTGCGGGCGCGTTCACGTCTGCGTTCTTCCAGCAAGCCGGATTCTTCAAGATATTTACGATGGGAATTAAGAGAGTTGACAACGTCCGCGACGCCTTCGTCCTTGTTTGCAATCGTCCTTTCAATAGGAGGACGCCAGTTTTGGGCCTCACCCAAATCGAGCATCATTTCGATTTCAACATTCAGACGGTCCGCGCCGTCACGATCACATTTATTAATGCAGAATACATCCCCGATTTCAAGGATGCCTGCCTTAATAGCCTGAATATCGTCACCCAGTCCGGGTACGAGCACAACGAGTGTTGTATCCGCATTCTTGACGATATCTACTTCTGACTGCCCTACGCCTACTGTTTCGATGAAAATGACATCGAGACCGAAAGCATCCATCAGTTTTACCGCATCGGTAGTCTTTCTGGACAAACCGCCAAGACTGCCGCGAGTACCCATACTGCGGATATATACACCTTCGTCCAGTGTGAGGTCATTCATTCTGATACGGTCACCAAGAATAGCTCCGCCGGAGAATGGAGAAGTCGGGTCAATAGCAACAATACCGACTGTTTTTCCCTGTTTCCTGTACTGTTTAATCAGCGCATCTGAAAGTGTGCTCTTACCCGCACCAGGTGCACCAGTGATACCGATGACCTGTGCACGACCGGTATGGTGGTAGATTTCTTTCATGATATCTTCCCAGCCATCACGTTCGTCTTCAACGATGGTTATTGCTCTCGCTAAGGCACGTCTGGAACCGTCCCAAAAATTTTTCATTGAGAATTCCATGGATACACCGCCTTTTTAAGAGTAAATAATAGCGGCATGGGGCTACAGCAAATGCAGCCCCGTGCAACTATTAAGCTTCTATTGGATAGAAGAAAATGTCAATTATACGTTAGCTTTGATGCAGTCGATAATTTCCTTGGTCGGTGTGCCGGGAGTGAAGATGGCTTTTACGCCAGCTGCTTTCAGACCTGGGATATCACCGGCAGGAATTACGCCGCCGCCGATAACGAGAACATCTTCCATTCCCTTAGCTTTCAGTGCTTCTACTACTTCCGGGAACAGGGTGTTGTGAGCACCGGACAAAAGGCTCAGTGCTACAACATTAACGTCTTCCGCATCTGCCGCTTCAACAATCTGAGCTACAGTCTGACGAAGACCTGTGTAAATAACTTCCATACCTGCATCGCGAAGTGCGCGGGCAACTACTTTTGCACCGCGATCATGTCCATCAAGACCCGGTTTAGCAACGAGTACTCTGATACGTTTTTCTGCCATAGTTATATACCTCCAGAAATTTTAGTTAGGATTAAAGGGTGTTGTGTGCTTTGTATTCGCCGAATACTTTGCGGAGAACGCCGCAGATTTCGCCGAGGGAGCAGTAAGCACGTACGCAGTCAAGGATGACAGGCATCAGGTTGACGTTTTCATCAGCAGCTGCAACTTCCAGCTTAGCCAATTCTTCCTGAACCTTTACGTTGTCACGTTCAGCCTTAACTTTAGCCAGTTTGTTCTTCTGGAATTCGCCTGCGGATGCGTCAACCTTCAGGAGGCCTTCAACCGGAGCTTCTTCCATGGTGAACTTGTTGACGCCAACGATTGTTCTTTCGCCGGATTCAACAGCCATCTGCCATGCATAAGCAGATTCCTGGATTTCTTTCTGGATATAACCTTTATCGATAGCTTCTACAGCGCCGCCCATTTCATCAATCTTGCGGATGTATTCTCTTGCTTCAGCTTCGATAGCGTTGGTCATAGCTTCTACATAGTAGGAGCCGCCCAGCGGATCGACTACGTCAGCCAGACCGGATTCATAAGCAACGATCTGCTGTGTACGCAGAGCGATGGTTACGGATTCAGTGGTCGGCAGCGCAAGAGCTTCATCACGGGAGTTTGTATGGAGGGACTGTGTTCCGCCCATAACTGCCGCTGCTGTCTGAAGAGCAACACGAACGATGTTGTTGTTCGGCTGCTGAGCAGTCAGCATGGAGCCTGCAGTCTGGGTATGAACGCGAAGCATCATGGACTTGGCTTTCTGAGCATGGAAACGTTCTTTCAGAATGGATGCCCAGAGACGACGGGATGCACGGAATTTAGCAACTTCTTCAAGTACGTTGTTGTGAGCGTTCCAGAAGAAGGACAGACGGCCTGCGAAATCATCGATTTTCAGACCGGCTTTCAGAGCTGCTTCGATGTAGGCGATACCATCAGCGATGGTGAAAGCGATTTCCTGAGCAGCGGTAGAGCCTGCTTCGCGGATATGGTAACCGGAAATGGAAATGGTGTTCCACTTCGGTACATTCTGGGAGCAGTATTCAAAAATGTTGGTAATCAGACGCATGGACGGTTTAACCGGGAAAATATAGGTTCCGCGGGCTGCGTATTCTTTCAGAATATCGTTCTGAATAGTGCCGCGGAGCTGATCAGCCGGTACGCCCTGCTTTTCAGCAACTGCGATGTACATAGCCAGCAGCACGGATGCCGGTGCGTTGATTGTCATGGATGTGGAAACTTTGCCCAAATCAATCTGATCGAAAAGGATTTCCATATCTTTCAGGGTATCGATTGCTACGCCTACCTTACCAATTTCGCCGATAGCCATTTTGTCATCAGAGTCATAGCCGATCTGGGTCGGAAGGTCGAATGCGCAGGACAGGCCGGAGCCGCCGTTTTCAATCAGATAACGATAACGCTTGTTGGATTCTTCAGCGGTAGCAAAGCCTGCATACATACGCATGGTCCAAAGACGACCGCGGTACATGGTCGGCTGTACGCCGCGGGTGTACGGATAATCGCCGGGAATTCCGAGATCTCTTTCATAATCGAAACCTTCGATATCAAGAGGTGTATACACCTTATTGTGTTTTAAGCCGGCTCTTTCCGGAGTCTTTGCGTAAGATTTAGCGCAAGCAGCTTCGTATGCTTCGAGTTTGGCTTTCAGGGATTCGTTTGCCATAAGTTCATCTTCCTCCTAAAAAATAAGTAAAATTAGGAAAGTTCTTATCCTTAGAGAAATATCAGATTGCGGCTTTTAAGCTCTTCTCATCTGTATTTCGCGGACAATCGCCTTCATTGGTATGGATCCGCAAAGTCTCTCGCTGTGATGCTGCATTATGTCTTGTCATCACAGCGGGGAACTCTTACGAGATCCATGTATGATTCTGCTCTCGGCAGTTATCACCATAGACAATTATATAACAATCATGCTTTTTGTAAAGAATATATTATGGGAAAATTATTTTTTAAAAAGCATGGAGCCTGTTTCAGCAAGGCTGGTATGGAACTTGAATGCTTCAGAGAGAATATGCGGAGTCTGGCTGTTGCCGTTGAGCGCGCATGCTCTTTCAAAGTAATCCATCAGCTGGTCGCGGAAAGTCGGGTGAGCGACATTGTTAATGATAACCTTCGCTCTTTCTTTCGGGGAAAGACCGCGGACATCTGCCACACCCTGTTCAGAAATGAATACATGGGTGTCATGTTCGGTGTGATCAACATGAGAACACATCGGAACAACGGCAGAGATAGCGCCTCCCTTAGCCACACTGTGGCAGAAGAAGCAGGACAGAGCGCCATTGCGGGCAAAATCTCCGGAACCGCCGATGCCGTTCATCAGTTTGGTACCGGTTACGTGAGTGGAATTTACGTGACCATAAATATCCATTTCCAAAGCGGTATTCATAGCTACTACGCCAATGCGGCGGGCCACTTCACCGTTATTGGAAATTTCCTGCGGACGGAGGATGATCTTCTTGCTGTATTTTTCAATATTGGCATAGAAGCGTTTCAGTCCATCCGGTGACGGGGACAGGGATGTCCCGGAAATCATATCAATTTTGCCTTCATCAATCAGATCAAACATACCATCCTGAATAACTTCCGTATACACAGACAGGTTCTTGAAATCGGAATGAACGAGGCCATTGATTACCGCGTTTGCCACATTGCCTACGCCGGACTGGAGAGGAAGCAGGTTTTCCGGAAGTCTTCCATGTTTTACTTCATTCTTCAGGAAATCAACCAGGTTATTTCCCATCCTTTCAGCGTCATCATCAAGCGGAGCCAGGGCGCGGGTAACATCGGGCAGATCACAGGGAACGATAGCAACAATCTTTGCCGGATCTACAGGAATGTAGGTCTTGCCGATACGGTCACCGGCTTTAACGATCGGAATCGGCACACGATGCGGCGGGTTAGCCACTTCGTAAATGTCAGCCATGCCATCCAGCGCTGCCGGCTGGGTAGTATTGACTTCGATGATGACTTTTTTACCCTGGGATACGAATACGGGAGAGTTGCCGATAGCGGTAGTAGTTACGATACCAATTTCGCCGTCTCTCTTAACGATTTTACAGGCTTCAATGACCGCAAAATCCGGACCGGTTACATGTTCTCCCTTAACGTTGGTGAAGAAACCTTCACGGATCTGCTGTGCCACATGGCTCAGGTGCAAGTCGAAATAGTTGATCTGGCCGGCATTGATTGCTTTTCTCAGTGTACCGTTAGTCTGGTAGGGCATACGGTTTCTGATCCCGTTCACTTCTACCAGTTCGCCATCAATCTGGGAACCTGTGGAAGCGCCCGTCCAGATATCTACCTGGAACGGCGTTTGCTTCATGCGTTCAGCCAGTTCATGCATCGTGATTTTCGGATAGCCGCACGGTGTAAATCCGCTGATTCCCAGGATATCCCCCGGCTGGATCATGGCTGCTGCCGCTTTGCCGTCGCACACTTTGTCCAGCAGTTCTTTAGGCTCGATACGGCTAAGGAATTCACTGTCGTTGATGTCGATCATTACTATCATCCTCCCAAAATAAATAAAATATAAAAGCCCGCGGTGACGATTCGTTATTTTTCTCAGTCCGCAGAACCTTTAGCCCGGTAGTCCTCCCTCCAAACTTCATCAAAGCAGCTCGGAATGAAGGCGCTGTAAAGCAACCCTCCGTGGCTCATTACCTTGTTTATTATAGCATACTTTTACGGATAAAATCCCATAAAGAGCGTTTATCCTTTCTCAAAATTCCCTAACAGGGATTATAAATTTTTCCTATTGGACAAATACATTTTTATATGTACTTGGATCCGCATAATTGATTTACCCTGCCGCGCCCCGTCTTTCTTCTGAAACACAAAGCGCAGACAACGCCCAGAAGCAGCAGGAAACCGGGCAGCTGAAAAACGCATAATCTCCGATCCCGTCTATGGCTGCCGACAAAACAAGAAGCATGCCTGACAACCCGAAAAGTTTCATAGTCCCTTTCCCTCTGCGCCAAATCCGCCATGACATCACCCCTTGCCCGAAGAAGAAAAGGAAGTACAAAATGCCGCCGGGAATGCCCACTTCCGCAGGGATATGGATGTACATATCATGGGCGTGGAAAATAACGACATCCGCGTCCTCTATAAAAAAGTTGTACTCCGGATAAGCCAGCCAGTAATTCCCCCAGCCGACCCCAAGCAGAGGATGTTCCTCAATCATGGCTATCGTACTTTCCCACAAAGCCAGGCGAAGTGAAAGCGATGTATCCTCGCCGGAAAAAAGAGAAATAAAGCGCTCCGCCACCTGTCCATGGTAAAAAAATAAAATAAGAGGCACCGCCAGAAACACCAGACCGAACCGCTTATCATAAAAGACCGCAAGGCCTAGAACTATCCCTGCCAGACTGATCCATGCCCCCCGGGAATAGGTCAGCGCCAGGCATACGGAAAGAATAAAAAGAAATCCGGCAAGCAGTATTTTTCTCTTATTATTTTTTTCCCCCAGAGCAAAAGGCGCAAACACACTGATAAGCATCAAAAGGTAAGCGCCGAAAAGATTCGGATTCCCCAAAGTGGAAAACATGCGCCGCCGCAGAAGAGGAAACCTCTCGGGATCCACCCATCCTTCGGCATTCAGGTCTCTCGCCATGCATCCCGCATCGGCATACTGTATAAATCCCCAGATGACAACGCAGACGGCACCCGCCAAAAAGACATAAAGCGCTTTCCTCTTTTCTTCCTCTCCCGCAAAGTATGTAGAGATAAGCACATAAAGAAGCGCATACGCCAAGGGCAGAAAGCACCAGTTAAAAATAGAAAAAAAGAAGTCTGCCGCACCGGAAACAGATAAAAACGAGCAGACTAAAAAGCCCCCGCCAAACCATCCCCACTTGCCGCCATAATTGACCTTCCGCTTCGTGAGGAATATATCCCCCATAGAAAGCAATGCCGCCGGAACAAGAGCAAGATAAAAGAGCCAGGAGCTTAGAGGAAGGAGAAATAATGTGGCATACAGAAAAAAAAGAACATGCCGGGTATCAAAGATTCTTTCCGCAAGATTCTTATATTTCATGAAATCCTCTCCATCCTCCTGATTTTTCCTGTTTTCCGATTTTTTATTATACAGGAGCATATCATATCTGCCAACAACATATGCCCTGTAACACGCAATCAATTTATAACACTCACTTTAATATTAATAATTACAGGTACACACAAAAAAGAGAGCTCCGCTTATTATATTTCGGTAAAACCTTTGATAAGCATGGGCGGATATAACAGTTTAGCAAAGGAATTCTTTGCCTGCTTTTTCAGACTTTCACTTTCCGTGAATTTTATAGTTCCGGTACCATACCGGTAAATATTTTTATTTCCATCGTTCCAGCCCCTTGTCCTTTACACAATAAATAAAGTCGCAGTCTGCCAAAGTACTCCTGTCATGAGCAATAATCAGCACTGTTTTCTCTTTATCCAAAGCATAAACCGCCCGCATCAAATCCGCTTCTGTTTCCTTATCCAACGCCGATGTGGCTTCATCAAGTACCAGCAAACGCGAATCATTATAAAGCGCACGGGCGATTCCGATTCTTTGCCTTTGCCCGCCGGAAAGCCGGATTCCTCTTTCTCCAATCTCTGTATCCAATCCCTCCGGAAGCCCTATCACAAAATCAGAGAGCCGTGCCATTTCCAAGGATCTCCAGATTTTGTCCTCATCATCACTCTCGTCCCCCAGCAATATATTCTCCCTGATTGTTCCATCCACTAAAAATATCATCTGCGGTATATACCCGATATTAAGCATCCAGCCTCCGATATTTTCGGAAATATCTCTTCCGTCCACTAAGACATGTCCCTGATACGGTTTTAAATACCCCAGCATGATATCCGCCAACGTAGTCTTCCCCCCGCCGGATACACCGATCAGTCCCACCTTGCTTCCTTTCTCAATCTTCAGATTAATATTTCGCAAAATATCCGTTTCTGTCCCCGGATATTTATAGCAGACATCTTTTAATTCCACATATTGCTGAAAAGGCAATGGCGAAAGCTCGATAAACCTCCCTGCATCTTCTTTTTTCAGGCACTGCAAGAATTCTCGGGAAATTTTTTCCAAAGACGGTCGGTACAGACTGACCAGATTGGCATTCTGATTGATTCTGTTTACCGAAGGAATCATACGCAAAGCGGAAAGAGAAATCACTGACAATTCCGTTACAAGCGCAGTCGTATCCGCGTCAAGCGACACCGCAATCCCTATATATACACACAAAGCAGTAAATACGCAGACTTCCGTTACATGAGCCGGCGCAAGCTGGTAAAATACTTTCTCTTTTTCCAGACGGACATTATACCTGTGATTTTTCGCATAATAATCAAAAAAGGCTTTTTCCCTGTGCAGCAGCTCTATTTCCTTGAACCCCAGTATTGCTTCACGGACACACTCCATCGCTCTTAAATAGATACGATTGGATTCAGCGCCTATCTTCTGCAGTCGTCTGCCGCTGAAATTACGGTATAACAGCAGCAGTCCCGTCAGGAAAATAAATAATATGACAGTCACCCGCCAATTAATAAAAAGCAGGAACATCAACAAAAAAACAACAATCACCAATTCCCCCAAAAGTTCCAAAAAAGCTTCCAGGAGTAAATAAGTATGATTAGTCACATATACAATATTTCGGATAATCTCATCTGAATTTTTTTTTAATATATCTTCATAATCGCAGTGCAGGTACATATTGAATAATTTAGCACAGGTCTTATAATTGCTGGTCACAATAAAATCCCGACGATATACTTTTGTGGCATAAACGAAAACATTTTTCCCTACCACCACCAAAAGAAATATCATCAAAAACGTAAATATGACATCATGACGGCTATATTCGCTGAACAAAAATCCATACTCTTTCAAAATCGGTATTTTTCGTATCAATGAAGCATCCAGCAAAGCCATGACCAGCGGAATCATGAGCGACACACTCAGCAATTCCATAGCGGCGCCCACGATACTGCAAAGCAAAAAAAATATCACTTTCATTTTTTGCTTAGGGGCGAGAATATATTTGTATTTCTCAATCAGATTCATGATTGGTTCCCCATTCTGCGCGCCTGCAATCGACGCCGCAAAATTTTAGCATAATCCCGCATTTCTTCCCGATATCGCAGTTGTCCGGTGTTCCTCAAATGAACGCGTCTGTACACAGTTATACTTCCAGTTTGCGTGACCTTCACTTCAGAATCACGCAGTCTTGCCATCCATTCCACGGTTTCTCCGCTTCCCATCTCCTCATCAAACGCTCCAACGCATTCAAACGCTTCCCTACTGCCGAAACATGCTCCCGAAAAGAATCCTTTGAACGCATCCGGTTTCTTCGACAGCCGATGCGCTTCATTCGCCGTGATTTCAGGAGAAATAAATTCTTTCGCCATTCCCAGGCAAATCTCCGCCCCGCGATCCCTCTGCAGCGCATCGGAAAAAGACTGTATCGCATCATCCGACAGCACATCGTCAGCATCCAAAAACAAAAGATACTCTCCCACCGATTCCCGCCAGCCAAAGTTTCGCGCGGCAGCGGGTCCGGAATGCTTTTGTTCCAGCACACTTGCTCCCGCTGCCGCCGCACGCTTTGCGCTTCCATCTTCGGATTCGTCATCGACTACTATAATTTCCAACTCCAAAGGAAAATCCGTTTTCTGCCGCTTTATGGAAGCGATAGCCTGCAACAAATAGTCTCCCGCATTATAGCAGGGAATAATTACCGATATCCGCATATACTCCACCTGCCCATGAATCCCCTTTAAGAAATATCGATTCATTCAAGAAATTTGCCACGCACAGAATAAAAGTACATACCTCACACGAATGATAATTGAAACTGAGTGAATCAGTATTTCCCTAAATATCTTGCACATGATACAAGCTCTCTGCAAATTATTTTTTTGATTTTTTCCTGTTATGCAACTTTTCATTCACAAATCGCCAAAGACCTTTTTGCCCGCTCCAAACATCCAGAAAATGAGGAAATTCAATAATATCCTCCAACAGGCTGTCATGTTTTCCCATAAACCGGCTGCGGTGCCACATACAAAAAAATCCTCTCCAATAATAAAGCAGCCGTTTATCAGCCTCTTTCGCGTCCATCATCCTGTTCCAGCATGTCGCATAAACCCGCAACTTTCTCTGATTATCCACATCCTTTCGAGTAACAGGCAATGCATTTAGAATTTTCTCATCAATCATCCCCGGATATAACTGGTTCAGCATATCCAGCATCAGCCGGATATTCATATTCAAATCATTTTCCCTGACAATCTTTACAAAAAGTTCCCAATCAAGCAAATACTTGTCTATGAAAAACCGAGCATCCACCACCCATTTGATTAAAGAGCCTATCCTTTCCCGGAAATATACCGATCTCGCATCTTCCGATATATGAACCAACAAAATCATAAGCATGACTTCTGGGCAAGGAACGAAAACTTTCTTCCCCCTCCATGATATTTCTTTTGCCGTATTCCAAATGGACGGCGGATCTCCTTTGAGTATATTTTCATGAATGCATACACGGTGCAGCTCCATAAGTACCGTACCTTTCCGGCAGGTAATATGATGACTGGAATAGGACTCTACATGGAACCCTCTCTCTTTCAGCACCGAGAAAGCCTTTTCTAAATCATGGGGATGCACCAGAAAATCAATATCTCCCATCACCCTTATCCCGGTCGGATCATAATGGACTTTCATAGCAGCGCCTTTCAGAAGAAGCACATCAAGACCGATACGGTTAAACACGGACAAAACGCCTGCCAGCTCACAAAGCATCACACCGTTTTCCACAGCGAATTTTCTCACGGCGCCTTTCACACGGGGCAGCAGTTCCGCAGGTACGCCTTCATAATGCATCTGGAAAGACAATCGAACCAGCAGCCATACACACTGGTAAGACAGTTTTTCAAAGTTATATTTTTTATAAAAAGCAGCCAATTCTGCCGATGTTGTATCGGCATCGAAGTACAGTGCCAGTAAATCCCTCGTTGCGCCATCTTCCATATCCAGATTATAAAGAATTTCATCCCGGATATGTCCGTACTCCTCTTCCAAGACCGCCATGATAAATCATCTCCGTTTCAATTTCCGTGCATTTCGCAGCGCGTCCGCCGCCAATTTACATACATCCATCCTGTAAATCTCCCGGTGGGAAAGCGTGATATTTTCTCCATGCACTCTCCTGAAATACAGCACATCTTCCAAACAGAAATCCAAATCAACCCCCATAAACCGCAACCGATATATCCACTCCGTATCCTCTCCGTACATTCTGCTTTCATCAAACAGTCCGCATTCCTTAAAAAGGCCTGCATCAATAAGCGCACTTGCCATATATCGGTCCACCTTCGCTGACAATAGTTCCTGTTGTCTTTTCGTACTCCGTGCCGAAGGCATATCCGTAAAATTTTCAAACCGTGTAAACAGGATACGACAGTCAGGATGCTCCTTTATATAAGCGACCTGCTTTTCCAGCTTATCTTCTTTCCACAAATCATCAGCGTCCAAAAACGCCAGCCATTTCCCTTTTGCCTCCTGCACCGCCACATTCCGCGCCTTTGAAATCCCTCCATGTTCCCGGAAGATGTACCGAACCGACCGGAACTGCCGGACAACTTCTTCCGTATCGTCCGTCGATCCGTCATCAACCACGATAATCTCATAATCGGAAAAAGTCTGTTCCAATACGCTTTTGACAGCATCCCCGATAAAGCGTCCGTAATTATAGGCAGGAATCAGAACAGAAATAAATGGTACCATTGTAATCCCCCGTTCACAACCGCGAACTCCCATTTCCTTTTCGTTTCCATATATTTCGATATGCATCTATCGCCATTCGGCAGATATCCTTCTTATACAGTCCGTCATATGAAGCAGTAATATTCATTCCATGCACCCTTCTCAGGTACAGCGCCTCATCCAGGCAATTGTTCAGCGAAATCTTGGAAAACTTCAGCCGGAATATCCATTCCGTATCTTCTCCGTACATTCTGCTTTCATCAAACAGTCCGCATTCCTTAAAAAGGCCTGCATCAATAAGCGCACTTGCCATATATCGGTCCACCTTCGCTGACAATAGTTCCTGTTGTCTTTTCGTACTCCGTGCCGAAGGCATATCCGTAAAATTTTCAAACCGTGTAAACAGGATACGACAGTCAGGATGCTCCTTTATATAAGCGACCTGCTTTTCCAGCTTATCTTCTTTCCACAAATCATCAGCGTCCAAAAACGCCAGCCATTTCCCTTTTGCCTCCTGCACCGCCACATTCCGCGCCTTTGAAATCCCTCCATGTTCCCGGAAGATGTACCGAACCGACCGGAACTGCCGGACAACTTCTTCCGTATCGTCCGTCGATCCGTCATCAACCACGATAATCTCATAATCGGAAAAAGTCTGTTCCAATACGCTTTTGACAGCATCCCCGATAAAGCGTCCGTAATTATAGGCAGGAATCAGAACGGAAATCAGCGGTGGATTCATCAGGATTCTCCTTTAATAAAAGGCCAGCCTGCAGCAATATCTACATCATGAACAGGATCCGCCAGCAGCAAATCGGACATTTCCGCAAACATTTCCAATTTCAGATCGAATCCGTCAGAAGCTGTTTCAGTGCCCATCGGTTCAGATCCGCCCGGTGAAGTAGGACCGCTTACGATAATTTCCTTTTCTTCCAGTTTCCGTATAAACGAATGTATCCTGTCTTCCATATCGGCAGGACAGCCGGGTAGCATTTTCACCGCTTTGATAATTTCTTCCACCGCACAACCTGCCGTTATACGGTTCAAAATTGCAGACCCCAGCAAATCGGTTCCGTAATACATACCTGTCACGAAATTGATTACGACGGCCTGCCCGTCCGCAAAATCATAAAACATTTTTTCTTCATTCAGCCTGTACATTATAATTCCCCCATCCATTTTTTCAGGCAACCTGTATCTGCCGCCAAATCCGCCGTCACGGAAAAGCGGTAAATCGGCAGTCCCAATAATCTCTGTGACAGCTTCTTTATATATTCTGTATCATGCCATCGCCCCAATTGTTTGACCGTGGAGTAAACCACCTGTCCCAAAGCCTTGGTCGACAAATCACGCTCTATGCAAGGCTTATTAGATGAAATCACTTCCGGCAAAACAACAGCCTCAACAGGCAGTGCCCGCGCAATGCGTCCATCGGAAATACAAAATGACCTTTTTTCTCCCTGCATCGGCAGTATTTCAAAAGGTTTAAACGACGGCATTTTCTCAAGTGAATCGGTATTTAAAGAAACATTCGTATAAATAGGATACACCTCCCTTGCCCCTGTCTCATTCATTAAACAGTAGTCATCTGAAACAAAATCAAAGCCATCCAAAAGGCAGGATACCGCCAATGTACTCTTTCCTGTCCCGCCATGCCCGACGAACAATATTCCGTGCCCTTGCCATCCTACTGCTGCCGCGTGAAGCATCAGCATGTCCCGTCTTTGCCCCCACAAAGAAATCGCCCGCGCAAAGGGATGCACCGCCACCTGCCATTTGATCGGCGTATGCGGGGAAGACAATAAATAATATCTTTGCCTGCTGTAATCCTCTCCTCTCAATGTATCGCCAAATATTTCCACAAAACCCGTTTCATCTTCACTTAAAAAAATATCCCTGCCCGGCCGCTCATATTCCGATAAAGCATAAGCTTCCATGGAATCTTCCCACCAGATAAATGTGGCATCTGCCCTCCCCCCCGTGTCAGGTATGACAAACATATCTGGAACCGCGTAGCGCGCATACTCCATGCAGGGAAAAATCATCCGTACCGTATAATCCCGTATCCGGGCCAACAATGAAACCTGATGCTCTAGCAAATTTTCCAAACGCTTATCTATCGCCATAAAATAATCGGAAAGCGTCGCCTTATGTGCCACTGGCAAAACACCCCTTTCCAAAAGAATAAAACCACCTCATACGAAAGTACAAAAGTGGTCGAACTCATTTATAAAATTTTAATAGACCGAAAAATACGCTCCTATTTTGCAGTACTTTCCATATCACTTGTTCCGAAATATGGTGATGAATCAGCATTGCCATCAGAGCCATTTTGCATCCTCCGTTTAAAGAACCCCTATGATTTCTTTCCGTCTGCCGAAACTATAACCATTTATCGATACATTTGTATATTATAATATCATACTCCTATGCAATTTCAAAATGCAATCGCAGGAATCGTGCCCCGGACAAAACCGTTTTCCTACCATGACAATACTGCCCGCCACGAACAACTTTATTCACTTTTATTTCCGCTGCCGTGTATCCTTCCCGGATGGTACAACCTCCAGCCGAAAATGATTGCGCAGATGCGGAGAAGAAGTACCGCGCCGAACCCGCTCCACGATGCATATACAATCCCTGTATGCGGATACAGAACGCAGATAACAATACCCCCGAGCACGGAAGCCATGGCATACACATCTTCATAAAGCACCACCGGAACTTTCTGCGCCAGCACGTCACGAAGAATACCGCCTCCCACCGCTGTAATAAGGCCGAGCAGGACAGGAAGCACATACCGGTAACCGGGATAACTGTGGATCGCCGTTATCACACCGGTCACCGTGAACGCAGCAAGCCCTGCCGTATCGGAAACGCGATAAGCAAAAAGGACAAGTTTCCGTCCCCGACGGGGTCCCCGGAAATACCGGAAACCGATGCACACCGCTGCCGCCGTCATGAGGGCAAATATGATCCCATCCGGCCCGCGCAGGGCAAAAGGCGGAAATATACCCGCCAGCACATCGCGGAGGATACCGCCTCCTACTGCCGTCACCACAGACAAGAGCGCAATGCCGAAAACATCCATTCCCCTTGCCAGTCCTACAGCCGCTCCGGAAAAAGCAAATGCCACAGTCCCCAGTATTTCAAAAACCGCCCACGTTAAAGACATACCGCACCCTTTCGTATTACATCTGCAGCACGGAAGCAATCAGGCGGATCGTCGTTCCCGTATAAAACTGCGCCAGCGGATTAATAATCCGTCCTATCATGCCGCTGAAAACCAGGAACAGTAAAAGAAGGAAACTGTAACGGTAACTGAAATTGTGGAATGCAAAAGCCAATTTGCCGGGAAGCACCATTTCCAAAATTTTGGAGCCGTCCAGCGGCGGCACAGGAATCAGATTAAAAAACGCGAACCACACATTATACAGCATAATCCAATAAAGAAATAAATACCCCGGCTGCCCCGCCGTTAAAAGCCCGAGCTTCATCATCAGCAGCATAATGCACTCCGCCAAAAAACAAATAAGCAGATTCATCCCCGGCCCGGCAAAAGAAACCTTCATCACGCCGCTTCTGAAATTCTTATAATAATTCGGATTGATCTCCACCGGTTTTGCCCAGCCGAAACCGCAGATCACAAGAAGCATAAGCCCCACCATATCCAAGTGAACCAGAGGATTCGCCGTAAGCCGCCCCTGCATGGACGGCGTGGGATCCCCCAGACTGTCCGATACATACGCATGGGCATATTCATGAAGCGCCATGGCAATCAAAAGCGCCGGCGCACGGTAAATCAAAGTACTCCAATCAAGAAAATCAGACATAAGACTCCTTTATGAAATCAATTTCAACAAACTGCTGTTTTAAATATCTGCCGCGGTCTTATTTCAAAACGGCCCTTCGGCCGACTGAAATTCAATGTGATTATTATAACCTGATTTCAAAATAGTATACAAGGCGGACTGACCGCTTCATTTTCCACCTTGCTGCACAAAAATGGCAGCAGACACAAAAAAAGAGACCCGCACAGGCCTCTTCTGTCTTCCTATCTGCCTCCAAAAACTCTCTGAAACAGTGTAAGGCGGCGGCGTTTAGATTTTTCCGCCCATTCAGCAGAATCCAATTCCGCCTGTTCCATCCGATACTCGCGATATGCGCGGTACACATCCATATCCAAAAGCACCACGCCCACCTGGCAGTAGGGATAAACACGCTGAAGAGCGCATTCATCAGAGGCCGCCGGAAACTCGATTCCCTTTTCCTCCAGTTCCATAAGAGCCATACCGAGAGCTTCCCGCGCTTTCCGCGCAGCCTCCGCCATAGATTCCGCTTTCACGGCACACCCTGTCAAATCAGGAAACACCGCGCGGAATTCATTCTTTTTTCTATCCAAGGTAAAAATGGCCGGATAAAAATACTTCATCAGATTCCTCTTTTCACCCACCTGCACCATTGCGTAAACATTTTCTTATTATTTTGTTTTATTGTAATACATTTTATTGCCTGCTGCCAATAGCAAATCTTAAAAAAATTGATTATTTTCTCCAAATTTTACTAAAAATCTAAAATATTTCATCAAAAATCTGAAAAACTTTGTGTGCAAAACAGGAATTTCTCTTCTATTCCTTATAAAAAAAGCCGCATGTAAAAACGCGCCCGCCGAAGCATGACGCGTTTCGTGTAAAAATCAAATCAGAATTTGTAACGGGCCCCAACCATCCATGCACGTCCCGGCTGTGGAGCAGCCCCCAAACCGTTATATGCAGAATAGGCATTTTCATAAGACTCATTCGTCAGATTCGTTACAGACAAGTACAAGTTTATATTTTTTCTTAATTCATAGTTCATATTCCAATCCAGTACAAGGAATTGATTATCAGTGTAAGCAGTTGTATCCATTCCCGTATACCAATTGACCAATAATCCGGAATAGAATTTATTGTTCTCATAAGACAAATTCATCGTAAAATGATTCGCCGGACGGAGCTTGTTGATTTGCGTATTTACATTACTCAGTGCATCAAGCCCTACATCTGTGTACTGAATACCATCCTTCGCACGGTAAGTATCTTTAAAATGCGTGTAAGCAAGCCCTAAATTCCAATGGTCATTAAACTTGTGATCCACGGTAATATTAAAAGACTGTTTATCTTCTTTTGCATTTACATAACGTGTCAGTCTATGCCCCGGAATGGAAGGATCATCAACAGAGTACTGGGTAATCGCATTAGACATCTTTGTCCAGTCATAATGAACTGTGACCTCGGTATTCTTGCCAATTCCCTTTCTCAAACCAATAGTCCAGACATTGCCTTTTTCATCTTTCAAAGATCCACCACCATAAGCATCAGTAGCATAGTCTCTTCCCTTGATCGGGCGATAAATCTTCGTCCATCCTGCATAAGCGCTGAAATCATCAGAAAACATGTATTCTGTATTGATTGCAGGAGTAAATGTGCTGACATCTCCACGATGTTTAGCATCAACATAAACCACGTTGCCGGAACCATCTCTTACGATTTTCCCTGAAGAATCACGCTTAGCCTGACGTGTCCCGCTAAATGAATTATAGTGGGAATAGCGCAGTGCAGGAGTAACATCCCACTTATCATTGACGTGAATCTTATCCTGCACATACCCTGTCAAAGTATTTCTTCTATACTCTGTATTTTCTACAGGACCGTAGTCATTCAGCAATTTCATAACAGACTTGTCATAAGTAACAGAACCTAAAATATCATGTCTGCCAAAGGACTTGCCTAACTGCAGCTGGATACCATGATTTTTCTCCACTTCTTCATCTGTCAGATTATCCCATCCGGCACGACGATAATTTTTGATAAAGTCTGACCATGCGGCGCTGCCGGGAAACGGCACATAGGATCCATCATCCAAAATCCAGGACGGATAACGATCAATCCCCCAATAATCATGGTGCTGGCTATATACACGGACAAAGCTGTCCATGCCATTATCTTTTTTAAAAGTATAAACTACATCAATATCATTGCTCTTATACGCATTGTAGGAACCGGAAAGCGCATCCAATGAAAACAGGTTTCTATATCCCGGATTATTAGTATTACCATACCCCCCCGGTCTCGTCGTCCTTTCAATAATACGGTTCCAATCAGCTTCATTCCAATATCTCCAGTCACGGGCTGTAATCGGATAGCCGTCTTTTCCATTTTTGTGGTTATACCAGATCTTCAGATTTTTATCTCCGCCCAGCTCTTTATCCAAACGGACATTGACGCTGTCTTCTTTATACGAAGTACCGTTGTATGTATGATTTTCACCGGTAATACCATCACGATACTTGCTGTCACCTGACATATTTCTGCTGGCAGAAATAAAATACCGCATCGGTTCTTTCTGATCAGTCGCGCCGGATACATTCACACTATAAACATGATGTCCCCAAGATCCTGTAGATAAATCCAATGCCCCTGCTACATGATCGGTTCCTTTTCTTGTAATGATATTGATAACTCCACCTGTAGCATCAGCACCGTAGACAGATGCCCCCGGTCCTTTGATAACCTCAATTTTATCTACGTCTTCCATTCCTATTAACTGATTAAGATCGACCATAGTCCTGCCGCCAGCTGCATTACTAGCACCAAATCTATAGCTGGCTGCATTATCCACACGGCGGCCATCTATGAGAACAATAACTCTTGAATCCCCATTGATAGCCATACTGTTATTGTAAGAATTATAACCATACTGACCGCCACGATAACCGGCATTTGTAAATGTCACACCGGGAACGCGTTTAATCGCCTCTGTTACATCTGTATAATGACGTTTTTCAATTTCTTCACGGGTGATAACTTTCACATCGCCGCCCGTACGGTAATAAGACTGTTCTGTAACCGTGTCCCCGAATTTATTCTTTGTCTTATCCGCTTCAACCACAACCGCATCTAATGTATACACATTCAAATTTTCATCAAATGCGGCATATGTGGAAATTCCGCCAAAACAGGCCGTCAACGCCAGCGTGGCGGCAAAAGCTGATTTCATACCTTTTTTCATGAATACTCTCTCCTCTGAGCTTTACCATCTTGAACCATTAATATAACTGAATGAATAATCTTCTTTCGTGACCCAGTCTTTCCATTCCCCTGCAAAGGGCCCGAAATTAAACGTGACCTTTTTGCTTCCGTTGGCCGGCAATTTCAACATGGGCAGTCTTTTCGGATGCCCGATGAACTGAAATGTTTTCCCATCAGTTCCCGTAAAAGTAATCTGGACAATCATGTCATCAAGTTTTGTAATCGTCAAGTCGCTTCGTCTGTTATAAAATACTCCCCGCACGCAAAGCTCTCCATGCTCCATCCAAACCTTTTCCGTACGCCAATCCAAAATCATCGTATCTGCCGAATGTTCTGCGGCAAAAGCCATATGAGACAAGCATAAAGAAAAAATCAGAGCAACGAAAGCCAAAAGCCATTTTTTCATAACTTCCTCCTTTCTTTAATCGCTAAACCACCTGTGAAAATCTTATATTCCATTTTCCTGCCGGCCTGACCTTGTTTCGACCGCAGGAAAATAAGGAATCCTCTTAAAAAACAGAATGCGTCCCCCGCACAACAGGTATCTCCGCCTTTTCAAAAATAGAGGTAATCATCTCCACCTCTTTGCAAAGAGTCTTACTTTTTCCGTTATGGCAACAGCAGATCCCCAAATGAATCGCATCCGGATGTATTTCGAGAATCCGCTCGATCTTTTCATCAAGTCCTTTATCCTGCCGGGGAAAATGCCCGCACCCGCTGCACTTCATAAAAGCAGACACCTGCAATTCTTCATCTCCATATTCACGAAAACGATGGGTTCTCCCATTCAATGCAGAAAAACATCCCGCCCCGGTGCAAACGGTCTCCGCATGGGGACAGGTCAGCATAACAATCTTCTTCATAGGCGCATTCCTTCATATTCCCACTTTAAAAGCAATATCAGCTTAAAAATTCATTTATTCCTGTCATCCGTAAACTCAATAATTTTTAAAATTATATCACATATTATTCATCATATGAACATCTAAAGGTAATCCCCCAACAACAATCCATTTGTTTTCATCTCAATCTCCTCTTTTCATGAAATAAAATCCCCGTTTCTTTTGTCCCTATTGCATAGCGCCGTCCCCTTTGCTATAATTTGGAAAGCATGGGGGTATAGCTCAGCTGGGAGAGCGTTTGAATGGCATTCAAAAGGTCAGCGGTTCGATCCCGCTTATCTCCACCACGTATTTAATCCACCACATCTGTCCGATG
>ERZ1034913.146-NODE-146-length-69687-cov-16.077292_pt1 | contig 69687 bp, 59 predicted proteins | sample MGYA00520697_ERZ1034913 | MGnify/ENA primary metagenome ERZ1034913 (study PRJEB33766, sample SAMN09781786) | gut metagenome | biome: gut microbiome | host: Homo sapiens | place: Madagascar | study: EMG produced TPA metagenomics assembly of the PRJNA485056 data...
GCCCCGTCATTCCCCCCCCCGGACTAGAACATCTGCGCATGGAGAAAACTTTGAAAACGCTCCCCCTCGCCCGTCCGGTCAACCTGCACGACCTTTCGAGCGCCTGCATCATGCTCGCAACCAATTCCTCCATCACCGGAGCAACCCTGTTCGTCGACTGCGGGCAAAGCCTGACATAAAAATTTTTTCCTTTTTTTTCCGAACACCCCCTTGACAAATCCGCACTTTTCGTGTATAATTTAAAGTGGACTGACACTGGACCGAAAAGGAGCATTTCAATGATACAGAACCGCGCAGACGGAACGATGACGCAGCAGATGCGGATCCGCTACTTTGTGATGAACCTCGTTTATCACAATACCGGCAAATCCGTAAAGGTTCCCTCCACCCGCGAACTTGCCAAACGGTTCGGAATCGCGCGCAGCACCATTCAGCTCGCATTTGAACAGCTCATCAAGGAGGGATACCTCGTCTGCCGGCAGGGCGCGGCGACCATGACAAATCCGCTCAGCCACTTCGTCCTCCAGCCCGAAACCCGCAATCCGCTGATCGGCGTCAAACTTTATGAAGGCGATGCGTTTTACTACGGAGCGAACTTCTGGCGTTCCATCTCCTCCGTCGCGACCGAGCTCACCGAACGCGGATTCAACATCCGCCTGCTCATGAACGCCGCCATCACGCCGGAGAGCATCGACCGCGAAGTTCATGAATCTTATCTCGACGGCATGATCCTCATCGACACCGGCCTGGAGTACATCGACGCCGCGCGTCAGGCGATGCCCTGCGTCGTCATTGCAAACAGTCCGATCCCCGGTCTGCCCGCCCAGGTGCTGCGGAGCCAGGAACAGGCGATCCGCCATCTCTCCCGGCTCCTCCACACGAAAAACTGCACGCGCGGAATCAACGTCACCAACCCGCTCAACAACCATGACGACTACCAGGTCGTGCGGCGTCTCTCCGAATGCAATCCGGAGCTCGCATTCAAGGACATGGAACTGGATGCAATCCGAAAAGAGGTGCAGGAAAACCCGCCCGACGTCATCGTCCATTTCGAACAGTACGCTGAAATTCTTCAGAAACTCGTCGATGAAAGCGGACGCGACATTCTCCTCGTCTCCCGCAAAGCCCCCGTCCGTGACCAGTATTACAACGGTTATTATTTTGATTTCCCGACGGAACGCATGGGACGGACCGCCGTCGACATGCTGGAATCCCTGCTCGCCGGAGAAAAATCTCTTCCCGTGCGCACCATCGAAGCTGAACTGAAAACAAGAAACAAAAAATAAAATGAAAGGCTGCACCATGAAACACAAAACATTCCGTCCCGTCCACCGCCTCCCGTCTCATGCCAACAGAAGACAGAACAAAGGATTCACGCTCATAGAACTCCTTGTGGTCATTGCGATCATTGCCATACTTGCCGGCATGCTTCTGCCAGCGCTGAACTCCGCAAGACAAAAGGCTCAAACCATCAGCTGCACAAGCAATCTGAAACAGCTCGGACTCGCCGCGCAGAACTACGCAGCAGATTCGGAGGATTACATGCCCTCGCAATTCTGGCTGCAGGAGACACTCCGCTACGTCAAGCCGAATGTTCTGGAGGAGGCTTTGAACGGCTCTAAGACAAAAGTTTTCGAAAAAACCTACATCTGTCCCTCTCCCGTGTATCCGAAAAAAGAAAAGAACAACTTTCTCGTGCAGGACACCTACGTCATAGCGGGGAACGGCGGCGGAGTTTCACAGGTCGGGGACAACATCTATTTTGCCGGACGCAATGAACTGGAAACCGCGGATCAGAAGAAATTCTGGCATCCGAAAATCACGCATGTGAAACAGCCGAGCTCAAAAATTTATCTTCTGGAAGACGGCATGCGCTGGCAGAACGGAAACGCCGTCGCGGATTTCTCCAACCGCTACGCCATCGACGCAAAACTCGGAGTTCCACACGGTTCAATCGGAAATATTCTCCGCGCCGACGGCGGAAGCCAGAGCCTGAATCTCGTGCGCTACATCTCCCCCTCCGACCAGTACGCGCCATACCGGACATCAGAGAGCATCGACATCAACCGGTACACCGTCAACCAACTCCCGAAAACCCAATTGTTCTGAACTCAACCAAGCATAAGGAACCATCATGCTGAACATTCACAATTACCCCGACATAACCTTCCCCGGGAACTTCATCTGGGGAAGCGCAACCGCAGCTCACCAGATCGAAGGAGACGACATTCACTCGATCAACTGGCGCGACCAGACCGAACATCCTGAACGGTTCATTCACCACTCAGGAAAGGCATGCGACAGCTACCGTCTCTACAAAGAGGATGTGGAACTGCTGAAATCGCTCGGACATCAGGCGTACCGCTTCTCCATCCCGTGGTCCCGCATCGAACCCGAAGAGGGAAACTTCTGCCAGGAGGCGGTTGACCACTACATCGACCTGCTGCGTCTGCTCAAGGAGGCGGGAATCAAAACCTTCGTCACGCTCTCCCACGGCAGCGACCCCGCATGGTTCTGGGACAAGGGCGGTTTCGGCGACCGCAATGCGCTGCATTACTTCGAACGCTACGTCGACTTCATCGTCCCGAAACTCGAAAAAAACGTCGATTACTGGATGACCGTCAACGAAATCAACATCATGCAGCGTCCGGGCTGCGACACGTTCGACCTGCGCAAGAATTACATGATCTGCCACGGCAGAGCGTACCGCATCATCAAAAAGTATTCCGCCAAGCCCGTCGGAGCCCCGCACGCCGTCGCCGCAATCGTCCCGAAAGATCCGCATTTCGAGGGCGACAAGGCGCACGCCGCAATGGAAGACTGGATTCTCAACGGGTTCTTTTATCATGCGCTCCGCACAGGCGAGCTCGTCATTCCCCGCTATGAAGCGGAAACCTTCCCGGAACTCAAGGATTCCTTCGACTTCTGGGCAATCAACTACTACACGCGCCACGAAGTCTCCTCCCGCACGAAAAACGGCGGAGCCGAACTGCTCACCTACCAGCAGCTGAAACTCATCGACAAGGAGTTTTACATGAGCAGTTTCTATCCCGAAGGACTCTACAACGAACTCCAGCGTCTGAAGGACAAGCCGGTCTACATCACGGAAAACGGCTGCTGCTGCGATGACGACCGCTGGCGCATCGTCAAGATGTGCCAGGATCTCTCCGCCATCCGCGACGCGATGAATTCCGGCGTGGATATCCGCGGCGTTCTGCACTGGTCGCTCATGGACAACTACGAGTGGGTCAGCTTCATCCCCCGCTTCGGAATGGTCCACGTCGATTTCAAAACCTTCAAGCGCACGCCGAAACCGAGCTCGCAGTTCTTCAAGGAAATCATCAAGCACAACGGATTCACACCCGCAATGGTTGATAAATACCTGCCCGAACTTCCGAAATTCAAACTTTTCAAATAAGGAGTCACCTATGCTCAAACGCATTCTAACCCTTCTGCCGCTCTTCGGAGCGGCGGCGCTCGGAGCTCAGACCAATCTCTGGCCGAACCCGGGCTTTGAAACATGGAACAGAGAACTTGATCTGCCCGGAGATGTCGCGTGGCAATGGACCTATCGCGACCTCAACCGGAAACGCTCCTCCTTCGCCGTTCTCGAACAGAGCGCAAAGGAAGCGGCATCCGGCAAATATTCGCTTCATCTCAAGGATGACAGCGCGGACCGCACCGTCAGCGGATTCGGCTGGCGCGTCCCGAAACCGCATGTGTACGCGGGGAAAGTTCTCGATTTCTCCATCAAAGTCAAACAGATTCAGGCCGGACGCCCCAACACCGTCGGTGTCGTAGTCGTCGCTCTGACCAAAGGCAAGCCCGTTCATGCGGAACGTTTCATTCCGACCGCCCAGCCGACCGGATGGGAAAAGCTGAACATCCGTCTCGCCCTCCCCGCCGATCTGACCGGACTGTGCATCTATCTCATGTGCGCAAACCACTTCAACACCACGGCGGAAGCCTATTTCGATGACGCCGTTCTGACCATCGAGGAGGAACCCTCCATGAAACAACCCGACAGACAGCCGGTTTCCGATTACCGGAAGGAGTTCGGAAAACTCATCCGCTTCCCGCAGGATCTGCCGTTCCCCTGGAACCATGAGTACTGGGGAGGCTTCTCCCGCGACGGCAAATCGCAGACCCGCTACGATCTGAAGCAGAAAACCGTCCCGCTCGCAGGAATCCGTTTCCGCGCCGGACGCCCGGACCGCCTCATCGACCTCTCCGCATTCCGTCCGGAACAGGTGAAGTTCTCCATGCTCGCCAGCCGGAACGTCAGATTTTTTCTGAATCTCTATTCCTGCGACGGCGGAAAGCTCGGCGCATTCGGATTCAAGCAGGGCGGACGCCCCGAAAACGGCATGTTCCGTTATGAATGCACGCTCGCCGACCTCAAACTGACCGCCGCCCCCTCCGATCTCTCACAGATTTTCCTCCAGTTCACCGAATCTCTCGAACCGGGACCGCTGGAAATCCGCGAATGCGCTCTCGTCCTCCCCGCCCCCGCCGCAAAACTCGGGGAATCCGCCGCATACCGCGGATTTATCGCGGAATCAGGCTCCGGAAATCACGTCTGGACTAAAGACCAGTGGACCCGCCCGGAACTGCGGAACGGGACTTTTTATCTCAGCGGGAAAGCGATGTTTTTCATGGGCCCCCTCGCGGCCTCCTACTGCATGGAACGCGATTTTTCCCCGAAAGCGAATCCGCTCAACATTCAGCACCCCGCGTACCTCCGGAAACCGGATGCTGAAATTTTCCGCCAGCTCGGGTTCAACACCTATCACCTCTGCGACATCATTCACGACCGCACGTTCACCACGGAATTCCGGAAAGAACGCAAAAGTTCCCGCGATTTCAACGCCGGTCTCCCCGGCGTTCCTTCCGTCATGGACATGAGCATCGGACGCACCCCCATGCTCGATCCGGAGAAGGAGGAACGGCTCGCCCAGCAGAACCCCGACTGGCACGTCTACATTCCCTTCTGCCCCGAACACCCGGAAGTAAGGAAATATTATGAACGGCGCTGCCGCACGCAGGCGGAAGAGGCGCTCGCCGCCGGATACAATGTGTTTTCATATGAACTGATCAATGAATCGAATTACAACTGCTTCTGCGAATTCAACCGCAAGGCTTTCGCGGAAGCCATGAAAAAGAAATACGGTTCGCTCGACGCCGTCAACCGCGCGTGGGGAACCAGTCTCAAAAGTTTTGACGCAATCGCCTGGCTCCCCGTCCGCGACACGCTCGAAACCCGCAACGACTGGTGTGAATTCGCCGCGGAACGCTACGTTCAGTTTCTCCTCGAACTCAAAAACAATATCCGCAAAGTCGATCAGCGCAAAAATGTTCTTTTCACCGAACAGCTCGCTCTCCAGAACGTCTATTCCACCCGCGGAGCGGGAATGGATTACCGCCGGATCGCCGACGTCATGGACGTCCTCACCCACGAGGGCGGACTCCGTTTCGGCAATTCCGCCGCGCGTCAGACCGGGAATGTCATGGAGGACGCCGCATGCGCTGAAAACCGCGCCTATCTCTACGTCAGCGACCTCTTCGACGCAATCGCCTCCCCGCGCGGAAAAGCCATCATGAACGATGAGTACTACTGCGCCCGTTTCGACTTCGGCAAGCGCGTCCCGAGCAAGCGGATCGACATGGTTTCCGCGCTTTGGAGCGAACTCTTCCACGGCTCCTCCGGAGCCCTGCTCTACTCCTGGGACAAGCGGTTCTGGGAATACAGAGACTTTGAAGGCGCCAAGCGCAACGTCATCAACGGAGGCTACAAAGCCTACAGCTATCTCAATCCATGGAACTGGCCGCCGGATCAGCTCGATTTCGGCAAAATGTTCTTCGCCGAACTGGAACCATACCGCGAAAGACTTCTCCCGAACCCGCGGAAAACCGGCGAATCGGTCGCCCTCTTCCACTGCTATCCATCCATGCGGATGGAAGCTTACGGGAAGTATTCCTTCCAGCAGAAAATGTTCAACTGGCATGAAGCGCTCCTCGCCGCCCAGTTCCCGCTCCGCATCGTCTTTGAAGAGGAACTCGAACGCGGTCTGCCCGACAACATCATGGCGCTGGTCGTTCCCGAAGCAAGTTACGTCACGGCAAAAACAATCCCCGCCGTTGAACGCTTCATCAGACGCGGCGGACTCGTCATCGCCGACAGCGGAGCGTTCACGCACGACACTTACGGACGTGCCGTCGCCGCACCCGCTGGAAAAATCATCCGTCTCAACGCCGCCTCCCGCGAGTCCGGAGAAGCGATGATTGCGGAACTCGAACACGCCAAAGTCCGCCGCCACGGGGAGCTCTCCGAAAACGGAAAACCGCTGCGCGGACCGGATCTTCAGCTCATCGACCGGGGAAGCTTCAAAATGGTCTTTCTGCTGAATATGACGGATACCGTCCACCGCTTCCCCGTCCTCAAACTCTTCCCGAAAGAAAATACGCCCTTCTACCTCTGCGACGCCGTCCGCCGCGAACTCATTCTTCCGGAACGCGGCGAAACCTGGAGCAAGACGGAACTCGAACGCGGAGTCTTCCTCATCCTCCCGCCGCAGGAACGCGTTCTGCTGACACTTCAGACCGAGAAACCGGAAGGCTTCACGCCCGTCACCCTGGAGACGATCCGCCGGCGCGCGCTTCCGCTGAAAAACGCGGATGACCTCCGGACGGCCGCGGAAAACGCACGCCGCGAACAGGTCCGCCGCGAACGTGAAGAGGCCCGGATCTGGCGCGGAGTCAACACTCGCCACTGCCGTCCGCTCGACCTCTCAAAAGCTGCGAACATGGCGTTCGCCGACGAGGTCCCCGGAGACAAAAAAGGCGGCTGGTTCGATCAGGGCAACGTGGATTACGCCGATATGCCGCTCGGAAAAGTCAGCGCGGCGGGTGTTCCGTTCACCATCCTTGATCCCGCGAAGAACGGCGGACGCGCCGCAATCGTTCTCCACGGTTCCTTCCGCCCCTATTTCCCCGAATCCGCAAAGGGTATCGAGGTCAACGGAAAGGTCGCGCGTCTTTATTTCCTCCACACAGCCGGCTGGGGCGACAAGCCCGGAACGCCCGTCCTGATCTACAGCATCCATTACGCCGACGGTTCCTCGCTCGACGTTCCCGCCCGGATGAAGCGGGAGATCAATTCGTGGGGAGAGATCGAACATCTGCCCGCCGCAAAACTCGCCGTCGAGCGGACGAACCCGATGAAAAAACATCTCCAGTGTTTCGCATGGACGAACCCGCATCCGGAAAAAGCGGTCCGTTCACTTGACATCATCTCGCTCAAAACCGGCGCGGTTCCGGCAATCGTCGCAATCACCGCCGAAAACGCAGAATAAAAGGGACAAACCATGTTCAACACACTCTCCTATCCCGAAATCAAATTCCCGGAGGGGTTCCTCTGGGGCTCCGCCACAGCCGCCCACCAGATCGAGGGCGACGACGTCAACTCGCGCGAATGGCATCAGCAGATGAACAATCCCCGCATCGCCAAATCCGGGAAAGCGTGCGACAGCTACCGCCTCTACAAAGAGGACGTCGAGCTGCTCAAAACTCTCGGGCATCAGGCATACCGCCTCTCGATTCCCTGGAGCCGCATCGAACCGGTTGAGGGCGAATTCAGCCAGACCGCAATCGACCACTACGTCGACCTGCTGAACCGTCTCAAGGAAGCGGGAATCAAAACATTCGTCACCCTTCTGCACGGCAGTTCCCCGCAGTGGTTCGCGGAACGCGGCGGAATGCTCGACCGCGAAAATTTCAGATTCTTTGAACGCTACGTCACACGCATCGTCAAGCCAATCCATGAATACGTCGATTACTGGATGGTCATCAACGAATTCAATATCGCGGGCGGACGCCTCGACGAGGATTACCGGGCTCACCGCGCAAACAACCTCATCGCACACGCTCGCGGCTATCACATCATCAAAACCATTAGCAAGGCGCCCGTCAGTTCCGCCCACGCGCTCCGCGCCGACCTGCCCGCAAACCCGTTCGACAAATTCGACCGCGTCTTCGCCGAACTCGACGACTGGAAGGTCAACGAGTTCTTCTTCCACGCCATCCGCACCGGAGAAATCGTCCTGCCGTACATGGACGCCGAATACGTTCCCGAAGTCAAGGATTCTCTCGACTACTGGGCGATCAACTACTACTGCCGCAACCTTGTCTCCGCCCGTAAGCAGACCGCCGACTCCGTCTGGTACACCGCGACGCATCAGAAGATGATCGACATGAATTTCTATCTTGAAGAATTCTACCCCGAAGGTCTGCTCAACGGGCTTCAGCGCCTGAAAGACAAGCCCGTCTTCATCACCGAAAACGGACTCGCCTGCGACGATGACCGCTGGCGCATCCTCAAAATCGCACAGGACCTCGCAGCCGTCTCCGACGCAATCAAAAGCGGAGTCGATGTCCGCGGTTATCTCCACTGGTCGTTCATGGACAATTTTGAATGGTACACCTTCAAGCCGCGTTTCGGGCTCGTCCACGTCGACTTTGAAACTTTCAGGCGCACGCCGAAGCCGAGCGCATATTTCTACAAGGAACTCATCGAACGGAACGGATTCGACGGAGAGCTCATCCGCAAATATCTTCCGGACGTCCCCGTCTTCAAACTCTATCAGTAAAATTCAAGGGAGCCTCTCTTGAGACTCCCGTTTTTTTTACTCAACCGTTATCAAGCTCGCATATTCCGCCGTTTCATGGGCAGGCAGCAGAGCGAAACCGCTGACCTCCGCCGGAAGCGGGACATTCGGGGCGTCCGTCATCCAGCTCATCGGCTCGATGCAGAAGAACCCGCGCGTTCCGCCCTGATTCCAGCATGCGCCATGCGCATATTTCGAATCGAACTCATAGCGGACTGTCCCGTTCTTCCGGTGAATCCGCGCCGTCCGCTCCGTTTCCGGCTGACGGTACATCGCGGAAAAACCGACTCCCGAAACATCGCGTTTTCCGGAAAGCACTCCCTCCTCCGTTTCACTCCACGACCGCACGGAGCCGTCGGGAAGGTGACGGACGGCATCAATCCGCCACGCGCCTTCCGGACGGTGCGGAACTTCAATGCGCACATTCTCCTCATCGGGCGCAGCAAATGCCGTGTGGAAGCCGACGCCGAGCGGAAGCGCGCGGTCTCCGTCGTTGCGAATCCGCACAAGATGCGTCATTCCGGAAGCACGGATTTCATAGATGATTTCCGCCGTAAACGGACACGGGAAACCGGCAAATTCCGGACGCTCCGCATCGAAACGATATGCAACGGCAATCCGCAGAAGAGACTCCGTCTCCTCCAGCGATTTCAGTTCAAACTCGCGTCCGATCACAATTCCATGCAATGCGCAATGCGTATCCGCTTCGTTGACCGCGAAACGGAACTCGCGTCCGTCCGCCCGGAACACCCCGTCTCTGATGCGGTTCGGCGGGAAAAGCAGAGGAATGCCGTAAACCATCGGACTCTCTTTCAGCGCCTCTTCCGATTCCGGCTGACGCAGGATTTCCATCTGCGTTTTCTTATGGAAAAGACGGAGCATGTTGCCCGTAGAATCAAGGGCGACGACGCCGGACCACTCCGGCGTCTCAAACCGAAGACGTTTGTTTTCGAGTGTGCAAGCCATCAGCCGACCGCCTTTTCAAAACAGGTGAGAGGTGTGCGGGCATAACCGACGCCGATCTGGCCGCCGGTCACGCGGGAGAGAATTCCGCCGTGCATTTTCGGCGTGATCCCCGTTTCAACGGCAAGTTCCGGAAGGATTCCGGCCGGCGTACAGCCCTCGGGAATCAGCGGAACGCGGAACAGCGGATTGCGCCCATGGCAGATCTTCGCCATCTCCGCACATTGCGCAACACCGTCCGCCGGAGTCTCTCCGCGTCCGGCGAGAAGTGCGGGCGCAGCGGCCGCGGCGAGCCCGCCAAGTCCCCACGCCTCGACGTTCGAGCTGTCACCGAGCCACGGTGCGGCGTCCGAAAGCGAATCCGCCGGATTGAAACACCGTCCCTGAAAGGCCGGAGCCGGAGCGACGTGCCAGCGCTCGCCGCGTCCGCTGACCTTGATTCCGAATTCGTATCCGTTTCCGCACATCGCGGTGACCAGCGTCGCGCCGGGCACGTTCGCCGCGGATTTCAGCGACGCCACAGCCGAAGCGCAGCCGATATGATGCACGAAACGGCGGCAGGAATTCAGCCAGCGCAGAAGCGTCAGACGTTCCGCGTCGGAGAGATCCGCGCACATCAGAGGTTCAATCAGCGCGGCGAGAAACTGCTTGTCGGTCGCCGCCTGACGCGTATGTTCGTCGTCGCCCATCAGCAGTCCTTCCGCAAAGAGATCGGCGACGCTGATTCCGCCTGCGGCTTTCAGCGCGGCGTCGAGAAGCGGCGCATAAATTCCTTCGATGCGCCTGAGGTTCTCGCCGACTTCTGGATTGTAAACGCCCCAGCCGCCGAGCCCGCCGCCCTGCGCTCCCTCAATCGGAGCGGCGACGGCATGCGTTCCGCTGTTCTTTTCAGTGACGGTCAGAACCGCCATGGAGTAGGAGGTGATGCCCGCGCCCGGACCGCCGGAATTCCAGTCGTTCGCGCATCCAAGTTCAATCTCGCCGGACTCGATCATGCCGACGGCTTCCTTTTCATCTTTGGCGAGCCCCTCGAAGATCGCCGCGCCGACCACCCCCATGCGGTGCGGCCCGCGCATGTTCTTATACTCCACCGGAGGACCGGAATGAAGAATCAGATTTCTCTTGAACCCGGGAATCGCCTCTCCCGCCTTCCGGCAGCCGTCCAGAACCGGACGCGCCCCGATCAGTTTCTCAAATGCAACTCTGTTTGCTTCTGACATTTTTCTGCTCCATGCTTGAATTATATCATGTTTGATTTTATATTATACACGCATTTGAAACAGAAATCAAGAGAAGGAAGAAAAAATAATGGAAAGATTTGAACCGGTCAATGAAACAGTCTTCCTGCTGAAGACTCCGTTCTGCGGCTCGTGGAGCGGCGTGACGCTGATCCGCCGCGCCAACGAAAATATCCTCATCGACTCCGGCGCATCCGCGGAAGTCGTCGACGCGGTCCTCATCCCCGCGCTCGCGGAAGAGGGGCTGAAACTCGAAGATCTCACCGTTCTGCTCTGCACGCACACGCACGGCGACCATGTCGGCGGACACTTCCGCATCAAACAGCTCTGTCCCGCCCTGCCCTGCGGCGTGCTTGACATCGGAGCCGAGAAACTGCGCGACCCGCTGAAATTCAACAGACTTATCCGCGCGCCGTTTCCGGAATTCAGCCCGCCTCCCTCCGAGGGACTGCGCGGCATTGAGGCGGATTTCACCTTCCGCGACGGCGAAACCGTTCACGGACTGAAAGTCATCGCAACACCAGGACACGATTCCGACTGCGTCTGCTTTCTCGACAACGCCACCGGAACGCTTGTCGCCGGCGACTCCATACAGGGCAACGGAACCGAACTCCAGGGCTGCGGTCTCTGCATGGATCTCCCCGGCTACCGCTCCGCACTGCGCCGTCTGATCGCCGAACCCGTGCGGACCGTTCTCGCCGGACACGCCTATCTCCCCTGGCGGCAGGCGGTGATGAGGGACGAAAATGCGCGGAAAATGCTGAAAGAGGCTCTTGAATTAACGGAAAAGTACGGTATAATTATGAAGGAAGCGCTCGCGAAGGGAATCACGGACCCGGCGGAGGAGGCGGAATACCTGATCCGCAAAGTCGGAGGCGTCATGCCGCCGTTCCTCTTCATGGCGCTGTTTACTGTCAGAGAGTACCGGAAAGAAATGGGATTGCATGTCGAATAACGTCAAAGTCATGGACGCCGTGCGGAGCGGCAGGAACAATACATCGAAAAAAGATATTCAGCAGCTTACCGGGCTTTCCTGGGGAACCATGTGCAAGGTCACAAACGCACTCCTGGAACGCGGCTGCCTCTTCGCCCGCAAGGAGAAGGCCAAAGCCCCCGGACGCCCCGTCGTTCCCCTCTGCGTCAATCCGGACTGCGCGTATTTCTGCGGAATCGACATCGGCGCCGCATTCACCAAACTGGTCTTCTGCGACATGAATTTCAATGTTCTCTACCGCATGGAGACCGCAACTCCCCCGTACTCGTCGCCGGAACGGTTCCTCGAATCCGCCGCGGCCGTTTTCGAATCCGCGCTTGCGGAAAGCGGAATCGACCGGGCAAAACTCCACTCGATCGGCCTCGCAGTCTCCGGAAACGTCGATTCGGAAAACGGAATCATCGTCTCCGGCGGAAACTTCGGCATGAAATTCGGAGCGAACATCCCCGTCTCCCTGCTCGCCGGACGCATCGCGCTGCCCGTCTACGCAATCACAACGCAGGTCGCCGCAGTCTGCGCGGAATACCGTTTCGGCAAACGCGCGGGATGCGGAAACCTGGTCAACATCGGACTCGGCGTCGGCATCGGCTCCGGAATCGTGGCAAATCACCTGCTGCTCATCAGCCATCCCAAACGCCCGGTCGGCTACATCGGACATATCCTCATTCCGGGCAACGAACACATCTGCACCTGCGGCTTCAAAGGCTGTCTCGAATCCTTCTCCGGCTCGGAGCGCCTCGCGCAGGTCGCGCGGGAACGTCTGCCGGATCACCCGGAACTTCACTCCGCTCCCGCCCTCGACCGCGCCGCGGCGAAAGGCGTCCCCGAAGCAATCGCGATCCTCGACACCGCCGCCTCCTACAACGCCATCGGCATCGCCTCCATGATTCAGCTTTACGCTCCCGAAGCCGTCATCTTCTCCGGCGGACAGAGCAGACCCGACGGCTGGCTCTTCCGCCGCACCATTGAAAAATTCAAAGAGATTCTTCCCCCGGAACGCCGCAGCTGCTACCTCGGCATCACCACGCTCGGCGCACACCAGAGCGCAATCGGAGCCGCACGCCTCGCCTACGAAAAATTCTTCTGATTTTTCCGTTTTCCCCTTGCATTTGCCTCGTTGAACGGATATATTTATATCAAAACTGATAAAATCCAAAAAAGGAGACTGACATGAGTGTCAAAGGGAAACGGGTTCTGATCACAGGCTCTTCGCATGGAATCGGAGCGGCAACGGCAATCGCATTCGCAAAAGAGGGCTGCTCCATCGGGCTGAACTACAACAGGAATCCCGAAGGCGCGGAAGCGACCGCGGCGAAAATCCGGGAACTCGGCGCTCCCGTCGAAATCTACAAGGCGGACGTCGCTCTCTCCGAAGACTGTGAAGCAATGGTCAACGCCTTCATTCAGCGGTTCGGCGGAATCGACGTTCTCGTCAACAACGCCGGAGGCGCGCTCAAAATCCCGCGCGGCGAATTCATCGACATGCCCGTCGAATACTGGAACGATCAGATCAACCTGAACCTCAACGCCGCCGCGTACACCTCCCGCATCGCCGTCCGGAACATGATCGAAAACAAGGTGCGCGGAAAAATCATCAACGTCAGCTCAATCCACAGCATCGTCACCTGGGTCAAACGGAAAATGCTCCCCTACTGCGCGGGAAAAGCCGGACTCAACATGTTCACAAAAGCCCTCGCCTGCGAAGTCGCCAAATACGGAATCAACGTAAACTGCATCGCCCCGGGCTTCATCATGACCAAACTCTCCGCGCGTTACTCCGAAGCGGATATGAACGCGTTCCTCCGCAAAATCCCCGCAGGACGCCTCGGAACCGTCGACGACATCACCCCCATGATGCTCTTCCTCGCAGACGATGAAAAATCCGCGTTCATCACCGGACAGACCTTCCCCATCGACGGCGGACAGTCCATCGACGGCGGAATCGACGCCATGCTCTACGAATACGAAAAATAAGGAGGCTCACCCATGCGCAAACTCAACGAACGCAGTTCCACCCCCTACGGCGTCGCATGCGAATGCCGCCGCGGACTCGTCCGCGGACTCGGATACACCGAAGAGGAATTCGACCGTCCCATCATCGCCGTTGTCAATTCCTGGAACGAATACAACCCCGGACATGTCCATCTCCGCAGCCTCGCCGAGCGCGTCAAACAGGGCATCCGCGAAGCCGGGGGGCTTCCCTTTGAAATGATGACGACCGGAATCTGCGACGGCATGGTTCTCAAGAACCCGCGCTACATCGAACTCCCGAGCCGCAACGGCATCGCCGACGAAGTCGAACTCGTCGTCGAATCCAACATGTTCGACGGCATGGTCATGCTCTCCACCTGCGACTCCATCGTCCCCGGACACCTCATGGCAGCCGCACGCCTCGACATTCCGACGATCCTCGTCACCGGAGGCTACATGCCCATGCCCTTCCTCGACGGCAAATCCGCCAACTACATCGAACTCACAGACCATGTCGGCCAGGTCATGCGGGGCTGTTACAGCCGCGCGGCAGCCGAACGAGAAGTCGAACGCATGTACACCCCCTGCGGCGCATGCGGTGTCATGACCACCGCGAACAGCATGTGCCTCGCCGCCGAAGCCCTCGGCATGACCATGCCCGGAAACGGCTGCATGTCCGCCGTCAGCTCCGAGCTCCTCCAGACCGCCTATCTCGCCGGAAAACAGATCATGAAACTGCTTGCCGACGGCATCACCGCCCGCAAAATCATCACCCCGGAAGCCGTCGACAACGCAATCGCCATGACAATGGCCATGGCTGGTTCCACAAACCTCTTCATGCACCTCCCCGCCATCGCCAACGAAGCCGGACTTCACGACCGCTGGTGGGCGCATTTCGACCGCGCCTCCCGCGAAGTCCCGCAGATCGTCGGAGCCTCCCCCAGCGGACGCTGGCACCTGCAGGACATCGACCGCGCCGGCGGCTCCCGCGCCGTCCTCAAATCCCTCATGCCGAAGCTCAACGGAAACGCCCTCACCGTCACAGGCAAAACCCTTGCGGAAAACTGCGCCGACGCTCAAATCTACGATCCGGAAGTCATCCGCTCCCTCGACAATCCCGTCTCGCAGGAAGGCGCGCTCTACGTCCTCTACGGCTCCCTCGCTCCCGACGGCGCCATGATCAAAGCCGCCGCGGTGGAAGACTCCATGCGCAAATTTACAGGACCCGCCAGATGCTTTGATTCGCTTCAGCAGGCGCTCGACGCCCTCAATGCGGACACAATCCGGAAAGGCGACGTCTGCATTCTCCGCTATCTCGGTCCCAAAGGAGCGTTCGGAACGACCTCCTATCAGTTCCAGAAGGAGCTCAAAGGACGCGGTCTTGCGCACGACGTTGCGATTGTCACCGATGGACGGTTCTCCGGAGGCTCCAGCGGACTCTCCATCGGCTATCTTTCGCCCGAAGCCGCCCTCGGAAGCCCGCTCGCCCTCGTTCAGGACGGCGACCGCATCAGCATTGATCTCGATCAGCGCAAAATCGACCTGGAAGTTCCTTCCGCCGAACTCGAAGAGCGCAGAAAGAACTGGAGCTGGAAATTCGACCCGGCCGGAGTTCCCCCGTTCCTCCGTCTCTTCGTGAAGAACGTCGGTTCCCTCGCAAACGGGGCTATCTGGGAATTCTGAAAGTTCGGAAAACATGGAAACTGATATTCTCATCCTCGGGGCGGGGCTGACCGGGCTGAACGCCGCGCGGGAAATTCACGAAACCGCGCCGGATCTGCGTGTGCTTGTCACCGATGCGGGCGGCGGAGCTTCCAGCGAAATCATGGGCTTCTCCGCGCCGGTAAACCCGCCGGACTCTGCGGAAGTTCTCTGCTCCGACACCCTGGCTTCAGGCGGCGGATACTCCGACCCGGCGCTGGTGCGCATCCTTGCAGACCGGGCGGAACCCGAAATGCGCAGGCTCGAAACAATGGGTATCCGCTTCGACCGCACACCGGACGGACATTACAGCATGGTGAATGCCGTCGGAACCAGTTTCCCGCGCGTTGTGCATTCGGGCATGACAACCGGAAAGCAGGCGATCGCTCTGCTGAAAACGGATGTTCTCAAAACGCGGATCGTCCGTCTCGCTCTCGGGACACAAGGCATTGCGGGCGCATGGACGGAGCACGGAGAGTTCATCCGGGCGCGCGCCGTCGTGCTCGCGGGCGGAGGGTTCGCCGGACTCTGGAAATTCAGCACATGGAGCAAAAATCTGCGGGGGGATCCGGCGGTTCTCGCGCTCGAAGCGGGGGCGGAACTGCGCGATCTGCAGTTTGTCCAGTTCGAACCGACCGTCACGGTCTATCCCGCAAACCTCGCGGGCTTTCCGGTCATAACAACCGTTCTGCATGAAGGAGCGGAGCTGCTGAACCGTCACGGAAAATCTCTGCTGAAACCGGATGAAAAAGTTCCGCGCAAACGGGAGCTTGCCGAACGCATTCTGCGTGAAATCCGCGCCGGGGACGGATGGGAGCACGGCGGAATCCGCTACGATTTCAGCGAAGTCGATGAAACCGCGTTCGCCGCGAAATATCCGGAATATCATCTGAAGTTCAAACGCATCTCCCCCGTGTTCAACGAACTCTGGTTTGAAGTGAAACCGGGTGCGCACACCACGCTCGGAGGAATCCGCATCGCCCCCGACTGCTCGACTTGCGTGCCGGGTCTGTTCGCCGCGGGGGAAGCCGCGGGCGGTCTGCACGGACGCGACCGGCTCGGGGGCAACGCCGGACTCGAAGTCTTCGTTTTCGGACGTCGCGCGGGCGAAAGCGCGGCGCGCTACGCGGCGGCGCACGGATTCAACGCTCCGCGGAACAGTTTCACACATCAGCGGGAACCGGAGGAGTTTTTCCGTCGGACGGCCGATCTTCTGGACCGCCGCTTCGATCCGCTCAGCACGTCGACGGATTTTGAAGCAGGTCTCGCCGAAGCGCGGAGACTGCCGGAATGCGCGCACAAAAAACTGGTCTGCGCACTCTTCCGCATGGCGTTGGAACATTCACTTCCTGCGGAGTGACGAAAGCAGAATTCCGCACAGAATCAGGGCGGCTCCGCCGAGCCGTCCCGCACTCAGAGGCTCCGCAAGGAAAATCAATCCGAGGATCATCGCGAACACAGGTTCCGAAGAGTACAGCAGACTGACATATTCCGGCGACAGTTTTTTCTGCGCGGACATCTGGAGCATGAATCCCGCCGCGGAACAGAAGATTCCGAGGAACAGGATTTCCCCCCACACGGGCAGCGTCGCAGGCAGAAACGCGGTCTCGCCCGAAATCAGCGCACCCGCTCCCGCCGCGGCGGCCGCGCCGGAGAACTGAATCACTCCGATCCGCAGCGGATTGTCGTTCCGGAGAAAGCCTCCCGCAAGAATAATGTAGAACGAATAAAGCAGTGCGCTAAGCATGCAGAAAAGGTCACCCGGACGGAGACGGAAGCCGCTCTGGAGCGTCATCAGCCCGATACCGGAGACGGAAACCGCCGCCGCAAGCAGAATCCGGAGCGTCCACTTGCGGCTTTTCAAAGCACAGAGAAGCGGGACGAACACGCTTGTGCAGCCAAGCAGGAATCCGGCATTTCCGGTCGTCGTCCCGCGCAGTCCGATCATGACCGCATAGAACGCAATCCCGAGCAGAACGCCAAGCAGAAGCCCGTGCTTCCATTCCGCCTTTGTGGCGGAAAACAGAGTCCGCGGGAACAGCAGAGCGCTGAACACAAAGGCGATTCCGAACCGCCAGACGATCAGCGAGCACGGACCGACCTCCGCAAGACTTTTCTGCATGAAGAGATACGACGCCCCCCAGCAGAGCGACGCCGTCAGCATCATCAGCGCCGGGACAAGAGTGGAACGGGACGCCGTCATCGTTTATCGGCAAAATTTGCAAGGACCATCGCGGTTCTCTCCGGCATGATCTGAAAACCGTGCTTCTGATAGAACGGCACGTTTTTGCGCTCTTCGGGCATAACCTCGATGTAGAGACAGTTTTTGTAATGTTCCTTGATCCGTTCAATCATGGTTCCGGCGATTCCGCGCCGCTGATAATCCGGATGAACGAGGACATAATGAATGCAGGCGAGCATCTCTCCGTCATCCAGCGCGCGCGCCAGACCGACGAGCCGTGCGCCGTCCCACGCGGTTGTGACGCGCGACGAATGCATCAGCGCTTTGTAAAGTCTCTGCGGATATTCTCCCGAAACCCATCCGACCGAGCGGAAGAGCTTCTGAACCTGTTCCATTGTAAACTTTTTTTCTTCCGTATACGCAATATCCATGAAAAGCCTCCGATGCGGTAATATACATCCGTTTTCGGGATTCCGCAAGTCTCATTCACCTTGCCGGATATGCGTGTACTTGTATCTCCGCACTCAAGCGGGCGCATTCATTTTCGCGCTCACTCCGCGCGGCGCGCATTGCCGCGGTGAAAACGGTCCCAGTAATCCTGATTGACGTCGTAACGACCATTCGCCGCCATCGTTCCCGCTCGCTGAAACGGGACAATCCCGTAAGCGGGGTAGTTGCGTCCGCTCAGACGGAACGTCACCGGAATGTATTCGAACGCCCCGGAGAACGCCCCCGCCGTCAATTTGACCGTGAGCTTGCGGCAGCCGGCGTTGACGTAGGACATGAACCGCTGCTCCGGTCCTTCCTCAATGCTCCAGCCCTCCGGAAGATTCCATCTGACGGAGAAGGTCTGGTCGTCGTGGGCGGCGCCGAAGTAGGCGAGTGTCAGAGTCTGCGTTTCACCGGGAACGGTCACAGGACTGCTCCCGTATTCGACCGAGAAGAACCCGAACGGAGTCTCCTGCGTAAGTCTGCGGGAGGATCGCGAAAGCACACGCCGCGCCGTTTCGGAGCCATCCGAAAGACGCGAACGGATCTCTTCGCCGATCGCCGTTTCGCCGTTGGTGAGGCGGACGAGCGTCGGATTGTCCATATCCGCACGCAGTTTGCACTTTATCACGCGGTCGGTCAGTTCGCCGAGCGTGGCGGGAGCAACGGCGTGAAACGGGTCGATGGCAAGCGTTTTGATGCCTTCGCCGATCGGGGCGATCCACTCTTCCGGAATCCCGGAACGTCCTTTGATGATGCCGAGAACCGAACCGCAAGTCGCGGCGGAACAGTCGGTGTCGTCGCCGCAGTTGACCGCAAGGCAAACCGAGCGTCCGAAGTCGCCGTTGCCGTAAAGCAAACCGATGATGGCGTAGGAGACGTTCGCCGGAGCCTGAAAAGAGCCGAGATCCGCGCTGTCGTCGATGACCTTCCGGCGCGCAGTCTTCCAGTCGTCGCCCGCATCGAAGGAGTCAAGCACGATTTTAACGCTGCGGGCTACGCGGCAATCCGCGGGGATACGGGCGAGCGCACAGTTGATGAGTTTGCGCAGATCGCTTTCGATGAACGCCGCGGATTCAAGCGTCGCAGTGAAAATCTCCGCATAGATGCCGTCGTCCGCATGATCCACACAGGCGTCGCACCAGGCGAACGGGGCGACCTCGTCGGGTTCGCCGGGGAACATGCACGCCCAGATTTCGGAGCGGATCCATGCGCCGTTGCTGTTCTTCCAGACGTCGTTGTTGCAGAAGCCGGAAAGCGGCGGAAGCAGACCGTTCATCATATTGAACTTGCCGACGCTGTATTCGTTCCACGGTCCGGTGATGTGGGCGAGCCAGTAGTCGCCGAGCACGCGCTCGTTGACCTGATAGATACCGTTTTCCTCAATCGCCTTGAGCCAGATAAGCTGAAGGTCGAGGTCGTCGTTCGGCGCGGGTTCTCCCTTGAGGTCCTGCGTATAGAACGAGACGTTGAACGGACCCTCTTTCCATTCAAACGGTGCGCCGAGCGTCCCGCCGATGTTTTTTCCGGTCCAGCAGCCGAGCACCTTGTCGCGGTAAACTTCGCGGTTCAGAAAACTTGTTCCGGGGTTCGATGAGTGAAACATTGTCAGAAATCCTTTGGTTGTGCGGAAAGGTTAAAGAAGCTTGATTGTTGTTCCGTCAAGCTTTATATAAATGAGTCTCAATTCGCGGAAAGTCCGGATACCTGGGTTGCTTGCGTGACCATCCGCCCACAGTGTTGAGCCAACACCGCCATGATGGAGGCTGAGCGCTTTGGCTTCACTCGTTGTACTGAAATAGAAGTCTGAAACATTTTTCACATCTCCGTAATCATAACTGGTATCACTGAACAGCGGGAAGCGTGAACTGTTCCTGATTTTTTCCGGAATGTAACACATTTCAGGGTTACTGCTGTTTACGACAGGAATGCCCGCTACGTAGGAACTGAATTTCCCGAAGAGAGACTCTGTCTGCGGCCAGCAGTTCCAGTAATTGGTGTTATGCAAGCTACCCTGCGGAGGCAAATTGATTCCATAGACATTCTGTTCTCTGTTTACCCATGCGGCAGGGGCTTGCGACGGGCAGCGTCCGACTTTCAGCGGAATATATCCGTGACTTTTCGGTTCTCTGCCGTCCTTGTAGATTCCGAACGCATACGACCAGGAGCCGTTGTAGTTTACGGCGAGATACCCGTTGTTGTCGTTCGTGTAGAGCGCTGCCGCGGTCCCGACCTGCTTCATGTTGGAGGTGCAGTTGATTTTCCGCGCCGCTTCCCGCGCCTTGTTCAACGCAGGCAGAAGCATGCCGGCGAGGATGGCGATGATCGCAATTACCACGAGGAGCTCTACAAGCGTAAATCGAAAACATATCGCATCGCGATACCATCCAAAAATCGGCTTAGATATCTTTTTCATATTAATCCAACCTTCCTTCTTGTTCATTCAATCCCGCGGGGCTTGCGCCGCTTTCACGGTAAACTGAATGGTGTACTCTTTTCCGGCTTCCGCGTTTTTGATGACGAAAAGACCGGCATTGTCATGATTGACCAGAATTGCACCGGAACCGTCGATGCCGCCTTCCGCGACATAACACGCCTTCTTGCTGAGCCAAAAATCAACGGGCATGACTTTGCCGTTTTTCAGTTTGTAGGTTTTCTTGAAACTGCCGTTCGGAGCAAGAACACCGTTGATGTCGATGTGGTCGATTAGAACCCAGCCGCACGCCTCCGGAGTCCGTGCCCATTGTCCCATCAGCCCGATCCGAAGATCGCCGTCTTCCGACGGGGTCACGGTGTAGCTGAACTCTTTCCATTCGTCAGAGAGCTTGGGTGTGACGACGCTCAGAGTGTACTTCCTGTCGTCTTCGTCACGGACATAGGTCTGGCGTCCGACTTTCATGGAATCGGATTTGCCTTCCAGCTCGATTCTGGATTTGACGCAGTTGATGTCGGAGCGGAAAAAGCAGTTCGCCGCCTGTACGGAGAACAGGGCTGCCGCCGCAAGTGTAAGAGTCATGAGGTGTTTCATTGTAACCGTCCTTTCTTGTTGTTTTTTCATAATGTTCATTTGAAAAGCAGTTTCACTTCGCGGATGGAGTAATCCAGCGATTTGTCCGCAGGGCCCATCCCGATCCGGATTTTCCGGATCTGACTGAAATCAATGTCTCCTTGCGGAAAATAAACGGAACGTTTCTGCCATTCCTCCGAAGGAGCGGGGAAGCTGAAACCTTTCCAGTTCCCGGATTTTTCCGCAAGATGAACTTGAACATGGAGATAACGTTTTCCCCCGTTCCCCTGTTTCGCTTTGATTTCAAAGGCTATGCCGACCGCGCCGCTCAAATTTTCCTTGTCCGTCAAAACGTATTCCGGATAAACCCAGCCGCCGCCTTTTTCCCACTCCGTCCGGAAGCGGATTGCGTTTTCCTCCGGAACGGCGGAAATACGCATGCGTCCGTTTGAATTCGGTCTCCAGCGTACAGCATCGTTCAACTCCAGAGCAGCCGGTTTCATGCTGTTGCCGTTCAGAAAAGTCATGCTCAGCGGATTTCCCGATCCGGCACGATCTTTCAATATTACGGACAGTTCCGCGGCATTCGAGCCACGCGGAACCGTCAGCGGCGTTGCGCTCTCAGGAGGCAGAACGATTCTGCCCGGGCGCTCCGTCCGCACCAATTTGCCGTTGTTGTAAAACGAAAGCTCCGGTTCAACGGCCTGCGGCTTTCCGGAGAAATTGAACATCTGAAAATCCAGTTTTTCCGGACAGTCCAGATAACTTGTCGCGGTTCTGTTCGCACATTTCCACTGTTCAAACAGGAAGACAACCGGTGAAATTTTTCTTGCTTCAGGCTTGTAGCTTTTTGCCAGCTTCCAGTATTTCATATGCTCCGTATCCGGATTGACAAGCCCGGCGAGCTTTTCGGACGGCACAAGCAGATAGCAGAGTCCGCCATCCGCCTTCAGGCTTCCGCCCGCCTCCGCCTTGATCGGGGTTCCGTCAATCGCGAAAGCCTCCGTAAACGGAATCCCCTCCGTGCTGATCCAGCGCGGTTCAACAGTTCCGGTGTAGAGAACAATGACACTGTCCGCCCCATTCGTAAAAACACGTGCGGCCTTCACCGGAGCGGGCTTCTTCTTCAAATCTCCGACGTACTCTTTCCCGGAAAGGATCAAAACAGAGTTGAAATATGCATGGAGGGAACGATGCGGCGTTCCGCGGAAGTCCGTCATGCCAAAATTATTGACCCCTTCCGCAAAGAAACGCAGACAAAATGGAAAGAAACGTTCGATTCCGGCGGCTTTGGCTTCAACGCCCTTCATTACGATCCAGAGAGCGCTGAGTTTGTCCTCGTTGACAGGAGCTCGCTCGCGTCCATACGGAGGACCGTAAGTGCGTTTCGGCACGATTCCGCGCGACCACGCCTTGCCGCACTCCGTAATCCATATCGGCATACCGCCCTTTCGGTACTCCTTCATCCACCCGCGATAGAAACGTACGAGTTCTATCATTGTTTCCGGGGAATGATAAGAGTGAAAAGCGAAAACATCTCCATAATCCAGCAATCCGGACTCAAAATACGGCCGCATAACCGCAGAATTGCGCTGTTCCGACGCCCCGGAAAACGCCGCCAGAACCAGAGGAATGCCCGAATCTTTCATAAACCAGGAGGATGCGGCAAGAAGCGGTATGCTGCTGTCTCCGGGGAAAAATTGCAAATCCGGCTCGTTGCCGATCTGAAACGAACCGAGGGCGGGCCTGCGCCGTTCAATCATGGAACGGATGCTGTCTCCTACCTTGAAAAGTTCGCGCGGATACGGTTGAAAAGCGGCATTTCGCTTATCCGTGTCTATAAAGGCTCCGGTCCAGCGCGGCGGAGCTCCCAGGAAAGACGTGACCTCAATGCCGAACTCCCGGGCAAGCGGGTAAAGCTTTTCCCTGCGGACATCCCACTTTCCGGGCTCTTTCTCTTCCTGATTCCAGTGGTGATATTCCCGGATCGTCGCAATGCCGGCTTTTTTCAGCACCGCCATCATCTGCCTGATTTTTTCCGGAGAATCATAATTCAGCAAAGTTTCCAAAGCGAAGAACCGGTCCGGAACACGGGAAGAAGGCTCAAGTACGGAAAGGCCGATCCGCTGTTTTCCCAAATCAAGTTCATAAAATCCGCGATTCAGAGTCAACGACGTCTCCAGCGTCTCACCCTTCCGCTTAAACATTCCGGAACCGACGTTTTTTCCGCTATAATCCAGCAGAGAGTAAGACAGGCTCTCCGGGAGAGCAGCCCCCTCCCCCGCCTTGACGGTCAGCCGCGCAGTCTTACCAGGCTCCGGATAGAACTCTCCGACATTCTGTGGAACATAAGTCTGCGCGGCAAGCGTCGCGCAAACACAACATATGCCAAAAACACCGCTTTTCAACATGACTGCAAACTCCTTAAAAACTGTTTCCGAACTGGGCGGTCCAATCCGGGTTTTCCGGACCGAAATGTTTCAGCATCACAATCGGATCGCAGTCGGATTCATTGACAATCGTCACACCGCGTTTCGCCGCGGCTTCCGAAACGAAATATTCGTCGTGAGTCAGTTCACCGTACCGGATCAGGGCGGGCGTCTCCAGCGGCATCCCGTTTAATGTACCATGTCCCTGCATCATAATCAAACCGTAGGCGGCGGAATCCCGCACGACGGCAGTCTGACCGGGCAGAACTGTCAGCTCTTTCGCGGAAACCGCCGGAGATTTGTAGCACACCCAGCGGTCAATCGCTCCGGGCGTCCGGCGGATATTCTCCACGGGACGCATGAAGCGGTGTTTCCCGAATTCAGGATCGACGTTCAGTTCCCAGTTCATGTTGGAGATCAGATAATCGAAGTCGCCGACTTTTTCCTCCGGACAGTTCTTCCACAGCAGAGATTCGGAGATGAGCTGGTCGTCAACCAGACTCTGCCACATTGCGTAGACGTCGCTGGCGAACTGCGGTTCGTAGGTGCAGAGACTTCCCGGTGCATGGAGCACGCCCGGCGGAACATCCCAGCCGGTTCCCGGTTCCAGACGGTACGCTTTGGAAAGATTGGTGATTTTGTTGTCGCCTTTCGTGAAGTTCACCAGGCATTCCCGGACCTGTTCTTTCGTCGTCCCCGGTTCAAAACCGAAAAAGGTGAACGGGAAGTGTCCGCCGTGGTTGTTGAGCTGCGGCGGAAAATAATAACATTCCGGCTTGCCGCGCTGTCCGACGAGTTTCGCGTGCTCTTCCATGTGGTGAATATGATGCGGCAGCGGACCGAGGTTGTCGAAAAACTTGGAGTAGACCGGCCAGCAATGGTATTCATTCCAGATGCGTTCGCCGAGCAGTTCCGCCCCGAGTTCTTCCACGGCTTCGGTCAGCGGAATGCGTTCGCCGTCTTCGGTAACGAGGTGGCTGATGCCTTCATTTTTTCCGGTCAGAGGGCCGTTGTCGGCGGGCGTGGTACATCCCAGCCAGCGCTCGTCGATGCCGCCGCGGGCGCCGCCCAGCGCGTAGTAATCGTCCGGATGCAGTTTGATGCGCCGCCCCGGAATGCAGAACGAGCGCGGAACCCAGTTCGGAGCCAGACGGAAGATGCCTCCGTTCTGCTCAAAGGTCTTTCTGATTTTTGCGGAATTTGTCATTTGCAGTCTCCTTCAAGATTATTAAAACTGATTTTCAGTTGTGTTTCTACGGTTTCATACGGCTTCATCCGCCGCGCCTTTCCGGATTTCATGTCGGCGTTCCGGCCCTCCAGAGAGACGTTTGCCGGTTCGATCCCCAGCGCGTAACTGCCGGTGAGACAGTTTTTCCATTCGATCAGCTCCGGCAGTTCCGCGGAGCCGTACTCGAAAACGACGCGGATTCCGAGTTCGCGGTTGTGCAATTCAAACCGTTTCTGTCCGTCCGCATCCGCCGGAAGGTCATGGAAGAAACACTCTTCCTCATAATCCGGCCGAGGTTCCTCCAAACGGTTCCAGCGCGCAAGGTTCCGCTCCGCCTTTTCCGTGCGCGGACGCACCTCATGCGGCGGCATGACGAATTCCAGAGCGGGTGAAGCGAACGGCCACCCGAAGTTGCAGTGATAAAGCAGCTGAAGGAACTCCTCATGCGGCGCAAGATTCGTGAACCGGTCGGTTACGGTGATTGAATTTTCCCGGTATGCCGTTTCAATGGTCCGGCGCCACCGCAGATTCTCCCCGAACATTGCGGCTTCACGCATGACTCCGGAAATTCTCATGCGGAAACTTCCGTTTTCATCCACGCCGCGCGACAGCGACAGATCTTCCACCGGGAGGGACGAGGCGCGTCCATGAAGCCCGAACTCTCCGTTCGGAACACCCGAATTGCGAAGACCGGAAGTCGTCAGCAGTCCCCCCTGCCAGGAACGGAGCCAGCCGAGCCCGTGCGGATCGAAATGAGAGGGCGCGACATATCCCGACGGAGTACGGAACGCGAGCGGAATTCCGCGGAAACGGCAGTCAACCACGTCCATTCCGCGATCCGGGCATACGCTGAAACTTAACCCGGATCCGTTGTCCGCCTGAATAAGCCGCATCCCGCGCCCGGCGCCCTCTTCGAGCGAAAACAGACGCAAATCCGCAATCTGTTCCATGGAAGCCAGGAAGCTGCGTTCCGGCAGAGGCGGCAAATCGGAGAGATTCATTCAACACCTCCTTCCAGCCGGAAGAATTCACCGCAATGAAGTTCCGGAATTGAAAAATGAAGTTCGCCGTTTTCCCATGCAACCGGAATTTCCGCACCGTCGGAAACCCGTACGATCCGTTTCGGTCTTCCGGAATGGCAGACAGAAAATTCCACATTGCAGAGCGGAATGACCGGAGCTTCATCCTGCCGGTTGACGATACAGAGAAGTTCCGTCCCCTCCGCACCTTTCAGCAGAGTGATTTCCGCCGATTCCGCCAGATTCTTTTCCTGAACCACAAAAGATGGCAGAAACTCGCGGAGCAGATTTTTCATGAATGTCCGCTGCGTCGCATGATTCTGCAATGCAACCGGAGCCGCCAGCCAGACACATACCCCTTTGCCGAAACGGTGAACCGTCAACGCGGGGAAATCCGTTTTCTCTCCCGGCGGGTTGGAATGAATGGAAGCATAACGTTCCGGATCGTTCACCGGAAAATCGGGAAACGTCAGCGTTCCGCGGACTTCCGTTTCCGGAACGGGACGTGCCAGCGGCACATTTCCTTCCGCATAAATCAGTTCTGCCCCGGTGTACGTCACGCTGTCGGACCGTTTCCCGGTGTAATCGACGCCGAAGACGTCCGCAAGCGCAAAATTTTTCCCGCCGCACCCTTCGACGTCGTAAAGCGAAGTCGCTCCGGTGGCAATCAGAGTGCCGCCGTTCCGGACAAATTCCCGCAGACGTCCGGTCTCCTCCGGAGCAAGATAAGCCGCATTGCACACGATCAGCGTTTCCAGCCCGCTGAAATCCTCGGTCGAACCGGTGACGACCTTCCACGGCGTATGCAGACGGTTCAGCACTTCCGTCATTCCAAGCATTTCGTCGAGCACCGCGTTTTTCCGGACGGACATGTTGTTGGCGCGTCCGCCGTTGAAATTCTTCAGTTTGATTCCGTTAATGTCACGGTTCACGCAGCTCTCCATCGAAAAATAAACACCGACGCCGGCCGCAGAGTGTCCGTTCAAATTGCGGACGGCATTCCGGTACGGTTCCAGCTTCCGGTTCAAATCGTGAAATCGGCGGTAAAACGTCTCTTCCAGCGAGCCGTCCGGATTGATCGCGTCAATGAAGAGATACGCGCCGCCGTTGGCAAGCGTGGTGAGAGCGCTCAGGAAAAGCTCTTCGTCCGACTTTGCCGAGGTGTGATCGTTCAGACTGACGCAGCGTGAGGTCATGAATTCAAACGGCGGAATGCGCGTGTAAACCGCAAACGCCTTGACCGCGAAACGCTGCTGAGTCTTGCCGCCGTAGAAATCTCCGGAAGCGTAATCGGACGCCGCCGCGATCCCGCCGGACTGTCCCAGATACCAGCCGTGCAGAACCGGGGAAAACTGATGCGTTACTGTGATGCCGGGCTTCGTCCGGCGCACAAAATCCGTCAGCTTCCGTGCGAATTCCGCCAGCGAACGTTCACGGAACCGCTGAAAACCAACCCATTCCGGAGAATCCCAGTCGATCACCTCCGGAAACGGCTTGCCGTATTTTTTGCGGCAGGCGGAACAGCAGCAGATCGTCGGCCAGAAGGTCATGTCGATAAAAATACCATCCACGTCGTATTGCAGAATTTCCGCGATCTGGGTTTCATAAAACGCGAGCGCGTCAGGCTGATTCGGACAGGTGAAATGATAGCGTCCGTCATGATCCATTCCGACATTGTCGATGACCCGGGTGTGCGGCAGACGGCGGGCGCAGTCGTTGTGATAATTGACCGTGTAGTACGCGACGGGGACAATTCCCGCTTTGCGCAGTCCGGCGACCGTCTCGCCGAAAATATCGCGTCCGTCCAGATTGGCATGAATATGCCCGGCTTGCGTCGGATAATAGCAGTTGCCGTTGTGATCGCATGCGTAGACCATCGCGGATTCCACGCCGGAAAGCCGGACCATCCGGACATATTCCTCCGGAGAAAATTTCCGCATGTACGAATCTTTCAAATCCGTGATGTGATTGTCGATCAGCAGACGGCTGTAACAGGTTTTTCCCTCGTTCATAAATTTCTCTCCTGAAGCATTTTTTTCTTCTGTGTTCATTATAGTTCACAACAGGAAATTTGACAAGAAGACAAATCAACCATTTACAGCACAAATCAATTATTTCTGTTGTTTTTTTGAAATCCCGTGCTATGTTAGTCTCAACAACAGAAAGAAGCTTGAAATGATTCCGGAACTGACTCCGCAAACCCGAGAAGAAAGCGTACTCCGCACGATAAATCCCTCCGTCGGTCCGATCTGCCGGACGAACTGGAAGAGCGGACACATCGAGCGGAACCGCCGGATTTACGACTATGAATTCGTCTATTTTTCTTCCGGAAACGGCCGCGTCATGACGGAATCAAAAGTCTTCTCCTGCACTCCGGGCGACCTCATTCTCATTCCGCCCGGAATCATCCACTGCACGGTTTGCGACTCTCCGGCGGAACGCTGGTGCATTCACTTCGACTGGTACGGCGACTGCTCCGCGCACTATGACAAACCCGCCATTTTTGTTTATCTTGACGAAAACGAACCTTTTGACGAATCCGGCATCGCGCTTCCGCCTCCGGAAAGGCTGAACGCCGACTTCCCGCTGAAGAAAACGGTTCCGGAGCAGGACCGGCCGCTCATGATGAAACTGCTGAATGAATATTTTCTGCTCTCTTCATCCAGCCTGAAAGAGGAATTTCACAGACAAGGGCTGCTGCTGACGATTCTCGGGCTTGCCCTGAACAGCGATTCAACCCCGCTCTCCAGGGAGAAAAAACGCAATTCCCGTTTTTTTGAGGCGAAAAGCATCATTGACATGCAATTCATGAATTCCGACTTCACCGTCATGCAGCTGGCGGCGGAACTGCATCTCTCGCCGAATCATCTGACCCGGCTCTTCCGGCTCAACATCGGATTCTCCGCGCACAATTATCTCATGCTGCGCCGGCTCTCTCTTGCAAAGCAGCTTTTAGAGGAAACGGATCTGCCGGTTTCCGAAATCGCGGACGACTGCGGATTTGAAGATCCGAACTATTTCGCCCGCTGTTTCCGGAAACACGCCGGTTGCGCCCCCTCCGCATTCCGGAACAGGGGACACAGCCGGATTTCTCTTTAATGCCGCTTTCGCGCTCACTCCGCGCGGCGTGCATTGCCGCGGTGAAAACGGTCCCAGTAATCCTGATTGACGTCGTAACGACCATTCGCCGCCATCGTTCCCGCTCGCTGAAACGGGACAATCCCGTAAGCGGGGTAGTTGCGTCCGCTCAGACGGAACGTCACCGGAATGTATTCGAACGCCCCGGAGAACGCCCCCGCCGTCAATTTGACCGTGAGCTTGCGGCAGCCGGCGTTGACGTAGGACATGAACCGCTGCTCCGGTCCTTCCTCAATGCTCCAGCCCTCCGGAAGATTCCATCTGACGGAGAAGGTCTGGTCGTCGTGGGCGGCGCCGAAGTAGGCGAGTGTCAGAGTCTGCGTTTCACCGGGAACGGTCACAGGACTGCTCCCGTATTCGACCGAGAAGAACCCGAACGGAGTCTCCTGCGTAAGTCTGCGGGAGGATCGCGAAAGCACACGCCGCGCCGTTTCGGAGCCATCCGAAAGACGCGAACGGATCTCTTCGCCGATCGCCGTTTCGCCGTTGGTGAGGCGGACGAGCGTCGGATTGTCCATATCCGCACGCAGTTTGCACTTTATCACGCGGTCGGTCAGTTCGCCGAGCGTGGCGGGAGCAACGGCGTGAAACGGGTCGATGGCAAGCGTTTTGATGCCTTCGCCGATCGGGGCGATCCACTCTTCCGGAATCCCGGAACGTCCTTTGATGATGCCGAGAACCGAACCGCAAGTCGCGGCGGAACAGTCGGTGTCGTCGCCGCAGTTGACCGCAAGGCAAACCGAGCGTCCGAAGTCGCCGTTGCCGTAAAGCAAACCGATGATGGCGTAGGAGACGTTCGCCGGAGCCTGAAAAGAGCCGAGATCCGCGCTGTCGTCGATGACCTTCCGGCGCGCAGTCTTCCAGTCGTCGCCCGCATCGAAGGAGTCAAGCACGATTTTAACGCTGCGGGCTACGCGGCAATCCGCGGGGATACGGGCGAGCGCACAGTTGATGAGTTTGCGCAGATCGCTTTCGATGAACGCCGCGGATTCAAGCGTCGCAGTGAAAATCTCCGCATAGATGCCGTCGTCCGCATGATCCACACAGGCGTCGCACCAGGCGAACGGGGCGACCTCGTCGGGTTCGCCGGGGAACATGCACGCCCAGATTTCGGAGCGGATCCATGCGCCGTTGCTGTTCTTCCAGACGTCGTTGTTGCAGAAGCCGGAAAGCGGCGGAAGCAGACCGTTCATCATATTGAACTTGCCGACGCTGTATTCGTTCCACGGTCCGGTGATGTGGGCGAGCCAGTAGTCGCCGAGCACGCGCTCGTTGACCTGATAGATACCGTTTTCCTCAATCGCCTTGAGCCAGATAAGCTGAAGGTCGAGGTCGTCGTTCGGCGCGGGTTCTCCCTTGAGGTCCTGCGTATAGAACGAGACGTTGAACGGACCCTCTTTCCATTCAAACGGTGCGCCGAGCGTCCCGCCGATGTTTTTTCCGGTCCAGCAGCCGAGCACCTTGTCGCGGTAAACTTCGCGGTTCAGAAAACTTGTTCCGGGGGTCGATGAGTGAAACATTGTCAGAAATCCTTTGGTTGTGCGTGGATTTTAAAATTTCAGCAGAGTGCCGTCGATTTTGAGACGTTTGAAATCCAGATCGCGGAAAACCTGGCGACCGGGGTTGCTGGCGTGTCCATCGCCCCAGAGCGCGGAACCGACTCCGCCGTGATGGAGGCTGACTGCGGCGTTATCGCTCACAGGACCGAACTGGTAGAAGCAAGCGTTTTTCGTATCCGCCCACCCATCGTAACTCGTATCGCTGAAGAGCGGGAAGCGTGAAACGTTTTTGATTTTATCCGGAACATAGCTGACTTCCGGCGTGGTTCCGACCGGAACACCTTTGATGTATGCCCCGGCGTTTCCGAAAATTCCCTCTGGAATCGGCCAGCTGAACCAAGATCCGGAAAGACTGCCTGTCGGAGGATAGTTGATCGCATAAACATTGAACTCTCTCTGCGCCCATGCCGCAGCAGTCTGCGACGGACAGCGTCCGACTTTCAGCGGAATATATCCGTGGCTTTTCGGTTCGTTGCCGTCCTTGTAGATTCCGAACGCATACGACCAGGAACCGTTGTACGTCACGGCGAGATAGCCGTTGTTGTCGTTCGTGTAGAGCGCTGCCGCGGTCCCGACCTGCTTCATGTTGGAGGTGCAGTTGATTTTCCGCGCCGCTTCCCGCGCCTTGTTCAACGCAGGCAGAAGCATGCCGGCGAGGATGGCGATGATCGCAATTACCACGAGGAGCTCTATGAGGGTAAATCCGTGGGATTTCCTCTTCAAGCCTTGGATGTAAACGGAGTTTTTCTGTGTTTTCATGGCGAATTGAACCTTTCTTCCTGTTTATATTATACTTGATTTTCCGCAACCAGGATATACATAAAAGCTGTTTCTTTGTATATAAATTCTTGACTGCGGAAAAGTCTTTTCCTGTTCAGTACTGAACCTGGACGTTCCGGATCCAGTAATCATATTTCTCCGTGACGGGACCGAGACCGATGCGGATCAGGTCAAAGTTCGAGAGATCCTTCACGCTCCGGTTGACCGGAACGACCTTCCGACTCCACTCTTCGGTCGGGAGCGGACGGTACGCTTCGAACAGATGTTTCTTCAGTTCCGTGGAGGCGATCGCCGCCCCGGCGTAGCTGACAAGTTTCCGGTTCTGCGGAGACGAAGGCTTGACTTTCACCTCGAAGATAATGTATTTCGCATCCACAAGCGTTTCGCCGGGAACAAGCTTCAAACCGGGTTCCACCCACTTCAGAGGACGTCCGAGCGCGGAGCTGTCGATCGAAAAACAAACCGCTTTTTCCGTCTCGTCGTTCGAAATCCGGATGAATCCGGAACCGCCTTCGCAGTGCGGAATCCAGCGAGCGGCGTCATCGGGGAAACGGACTATGCTGCCCGGAACCGATGAGGTGAAACGCAGTTTCAGCGAATGTGCCGTCTCCGTTTTATCCCGGAGCGTCACACAGAACTCCGATGATTTCAGCTTGCCGGTCACCTCCGTTTCATATTCAATCAGAATCTCGCTGTCCGGTTTCAGAACAAATCTGCTTCCGGGCGATTTTTTGCAGATGATCCCTTCCGGAAGAAGGAGTTCCGGCTCAAAAATTTTCTCCACGCTGGAGATGTTGGCGATGCGGAAGACGAGTTTCGAAGGATACTTCATGTAGCTCTGCCAGACGCTCGGAAGGTTCTGTCCCTCGAACTTGATGATAACGTCGCGTGCCGCCGGACGGCTCTTCCTGTATTCCGCAGCAAGAGCCACCAGCTTCATGCCCTCGGTGTCAGTATTGAGTTCCGGAAGGGTGCGGAGTATGCGGTATGCGATTCCGGTGACCGGCGTTTCGGCGTCCGCCGCGCTGCCGTCCATTGAGCGGTATTCGGAAACATCCAATCCGGGTGTCCGGACCTTCCGCGCCGCCGCATCCTTCCCCAGAAGAACCGCGACATGACGGGTTCCGTCGGAAAAGACCGCGATACGCTCCAGTCCGCGCGGACTCTCCTTGACGTCCCCTACATATTTGAGTCCGGAAAGGACCCGGGCGGCGTACATGTAAGCGCCCATCGCGCCGATCGGCGTGTTGTAATAATCAAGCAGTCCGTAGTTGGATGTATTTTCCGGATGCGGGGCGAAAACGAACACATAGAACCGCTCAATTCCGGCGGCTTTTGCGAGTACGGCCTTCGCTGTGATGAAGTGGGCGGAAACAAGATCATCCGCAAGCGGCGGACGCTTGTTGCCGAACGGTCCATAGTACACGCCGTCCGCAAGAGTCGGAGTATACCCGCGCGGCCACGCTTTTCCGCATTCGGTGATAAGAAGCGGGAAACCCGCTTTTCCGTATTCGCCGAACAGGTTCCGCCATTCCCGGATCTGTTTCCAGATCGTATCCGGCGCGGCATAATTGTGGAACGCAACATAATCGACCGTCTCAAGAAGACCGTTTTCAATCATATCACGGAGCACGAATTCCCATTTATCAGGCGAATACATGAATCCGCAGCTCGAAATCAGCAGCTCCGGCGCAATACGGCGCGCCATGGAGGACTTCAGAATGAAGTCGGAACTGTAGACGGATGAGGGCTCCGGCTGGCCGTCCGGTTCGTTGCGGAGCTGGTAAATGTCGAGCACATCCCTGCGCCGCGCAAGCAGCCCTGCAAGCGAATGAGCGGTACGGATGATCGACTCGGTCATTGTGGGTCTGCGCTGACCGGGACGGTCCGGGTACAGAAGGAATTTCGGATAGCGGTTGCAGTACCAGAGTCCGGAAAGCGAACTCTTTTTGACGAAATCGTATCCGGCCTCTTCTCGGGAACTCCATTTGCCGGGCTTGCGCTCCTCAAGTTCCCAGGAATGCCATTTGCGGAACGATTTCACCCCCGTGCGCTCCATGATGCGGAAGAGTTCCCGAAGATCGACATATGGGAGTTTCGAATGCAGACGCTGCACGACGTTTGCGCCCCAGAAGTAATCCTTCTGTTCTTTGAAATCCGGAAGCGCAACGAAACCGAACTGCTGTTTCGCAGCCGGAACCGAGAGCACAAAACATCCCTCCGGGAAACTGTAATCACCCGTGAACTTTCCGTCCGCTCCGGCTTTCAGAATCAGAGCGCCGCTTTTTGCGCCGCGATAGTTGAGAATCTCGCAGGAAAGCACCTCCGTCCCATCCGCATCTTTGGCGGTGAACGCGAACGAAACCTTTTTTCCGGGCTCGACGAAGTGCTGGGACATGTTGACCGGCGAAAGAGTCAGCGCCTGAAGCGCGGCGGCAAAGAATCCGCTCCCCGCAATCAGCGCAGCTTTCCACCTTCGGGTTGAGAGAATGGACATAAGACCTCCGGTTAATCCTGCGGGCCTTCCGCCGCTTTCACGGTGAACTGAATGGTATATTCTTTTCCGGCTTCCGCGTTTTTGATGACGAAAAGACCGGCGTTGTCATGATTGACAAGGATCGCGCCGGAGCCGTCAATGCCGCCTTCCGCGACATAGCACGCCTTCTTGCTGAGCCAGAAATCGACGGGCATGACTTTGCCGTTTTTCAGCTTGTAAGTCTTCTTGAAACTGCCATTCGGAGCAAGAACGCCGTTGATGTCGATGTGATCGACGAGAACCCAGCCGCGCGCCTCCGGAGTCCGCGCCCACTGTCCCATCAGGCAGATGCTGAGATCACCGTCTTCCGACGGGGTCACGGTGTAGCTGAACTCTTTCCATTCATCGGAAAGCTTTGGGGTGACAACGCTCAGAGTGTATTTTCGGTCGTCTTCGTCACGGACATTGGTCTGGCGTCCGACTTTCATGGAATCGGATTTGCCTTCCAGCTCGATTCTGGATTTGACACAATTGATGTCGGAGCGGAAAAAGGAGTTTGCCGCCTGAACGGAAACCAGAGCCGCTGCCGCGAGTGCGAGAGTCATAAGATGTTTCATAGGAATCGTCCTTTCTTGTTGTTCCGCTATAATTATACTTGATTTTCGGTTTATCCGCAATATATTACAATAAGTATTGTGTATATAAATTCTAAACTTCCAGGAGCATTACGCATGAAACATATACTCTGCGCTTTCCGAAACCTGCAGTCGGATATGCTGGAGGAAATCCACGACTACGCAGGCAAACATGACTGGTCGCTTGAAATCACCGGTCTCCGCATCCCGCCGGGATGGTTCGGCGACGGCGTCATGACCGATTATATTCCCCTGGAAAAACTCAGGAATGTGCGCGGAATTGAGCACATTCCGGTCGTTGCGCTTGAAATCCATCCGGAACCGAACGTCCGGAGCGTTGTGGGCGACACAAACCGCATTGCGGAACTTGTCTACCGCCACTGTTCGGCAAAGGGCTATACGGTGTTCGCCGCAGTCGACGCCCGCGAATGGCCGGGCGGAACCGCCGAAGTCCCGCAGGATCCGAACATCGCTCTGCGGCATCTGCTCGACAAGGAGGGAATTCCGCTGCACTTCTGCTGCTGGCAGCCGGATCTGAAACCGGACGAGCTTGCCGATTATGCGGTTGTCATTGAGAAGCTCCGTGCGTTTTTCTCCGGACTGCCGAAACCCGCCGCACTCTTTGTTTCCAATTCCATGCATCTGGCTGTAGTCTACCGCGTGCTCGGTGAGCTGGAACTGCGTGTGCCGGAGGATATCGCGGTGCTGTGCAACACGGAGAGTCCCGCAATTGCGGACAGCGCGCCGATCCCCACCAGCCGCATCAGCGGCGCCGGACGCGAGCGCGGACGGAAGATGTGCGACCTGATGAACCGCATGCTGAACGGTGAAGAGATCCCGAAAACTCCGGTGTATGTTTCGCCCGCGGCGATCGTGCCGCGTCTCAGCACCGATTCGCTGATTCTTCCGGATGCGCATCTGACGACGGCGATCAACTTTCTGCAGAACAATTTTGCCGGAGCCATCAGCGTTGACGACGCCGCGGACCGCGCGGGAATATCAAGCTGCATGCTTCACAAGAAATTCCTGAAATATCTGAACAAAACTCCGTATCAGTTTCTCTTGGAACTGCGCATCAACCGGATCCGGGATCTGCTGGACGGCACTTCGCTCACCCTTGAGCAGATTGCGGAGCAGACGGGATACGGATCGAAGATGGCGTTGTCGCTGGCATTCAAACGGACGACAGGCATCACGCCTGGCGCATACCGCCAGCAGCGTCTTCTGAAAACCGGACGGAACCGCCGGAGCAAAGGCTGAACCTTCGGTCTTCCGTCACTTCAGTGTTCCGCTCATGCGGCCGGACGCATCACGGAAAACGGAACGTCCGCCGCGCTCCTCGGTAACCGAACCGGTCGTGCGGCCGGAGCCGTCGCGATAGATTGTGCGGTTGCCGTTCACGGTTGCGGAGCCCGTCATGCGGCCGGAGCCGTCGCGGTAGACCGTGCGGTTGCCGTTCACGGTTGCAGAACCGGTCATGCGGCCGGAGCCGTCGCGGTAGATTGTGCGGTTGCCGTTCACGGTTGCGGAGCCCGTTACACGTCCGGAACCGTCGCGGTAGACCGTGCGGTTCTTCTCAACGGTCACAGTTCCGACGACACGCCCCGAACCGTCACGGTACACCTGGCGGTCGGCGGAGAAAAGCGGAAAAAACGAAAACGTCAAAACGACAAAAAGAATTTTTTTCATAAACACTCTCCCCTGTTCAAATTCTTTCGTTACTATACCGCCCATTCCTCCAAAATCAAATCTTTTCCGGAAAAGATGTTCTCCGGAAACGGTTTCGTGCGGGATTTTGTGTAAAATTTTTCATTGCGCGGTTGCTTTTCAGCGTTCGTATGGTATTTTACCAGAAAGAAACAGCAGACACAACCGGATGAGGGTTATCAAGCAGAAAGGATACAGTGTTATGCCCAGATTATTTGGAACCGACGGAATTCGCGGCAAAGCGAACGAATATCCGATCACTCCTGAAATTGCGCTCAAAGTGGGAAAAGCTGTCGCACAAATCCATGCAAATAAAAACGGCATTGCAAAAGCGGTGATCGGCAAGGACACCCGCGTTTCCGGATACATGCTCGAAACCGCGCTGACGAGCGGCATGCTCAGCATGGGCATGGATGTTCTGGAAATCGGACCGCTCCCGACCCCCGCCGTCGCCCACCTCGTCCGCTCCATGGGCGCGGACTGCGGAATCATGATCACCGCTTCCCACAACCCCTCCGACGACAACGGAATCAAGATCTTCAACGCCGACGGCTTCAAGCTTCCCGATGAAGTCGAAGACGAAATCGAAAAAATCATCCGCGGCGAAACGCCCGAAATCACCCCCTCGCGCATCGGCAAAGCCTACCGCATCGACGACGCGCGCGGAAGATATATCGAATTCGCGAAAAGCTCCATTCAGAACCGCAGTCTCAAGGGAACCAAAGCCGTTCTCGACTGCGCGAACGGAGCCGCCTACTACATCGCCCCGCTGATCCTAAAGGAACTCGGAGTCGAAGTCATTGCCATCTCCACAACGCCGAACGGAACGAACATCAACGAAAACTGCGGCGCCACACACCCCGAAGAGATGTGCCGCCTCGTCCGTGAACATCACGCCGACGTCGGCATCTCCCTCGACGGCGACGCCGACCGCGTCATCTTCTCCGATGCAAACGGAAACGTGGTCAACGGCGACCGCATCATCGGGCTCTGCGCGCTCGACTACAAGGCGGAGGGACGCCTCACTTCCGACTCCATCGCCGTCACGAGCATGAGCAACATGGGTCTGATCGCCGCAATGAAGAAAGCCGGCATCACCGTTGAAATCACCGCCGTCGGCGACCGCTACGTCATCGAGCGCATGAAGGAGAAAAGCATCAAGCTCGGCGGCGAACAGTCCGGTCACCTGATCTTCCTCGACTATGCGACGACCGGAGACGGCATCATCTCCGCGCTCCATGTTCTCAAGCTCATGAAAGAGAAAAACATGACTCTCGCCGACATGGCGGCGTTCATGGAGGAATACCCCCAACACCTCGAAAGCATGAAGGTCAAATCCAAACCGCCCGTCGCCGAAATCCCCGGTCTGCCGGAACTCATCGCACAGGCGGAAAAGGAATTCGCCGGAGAAGGACGCGTCGTCATCCGCTACTCCGGAACCGAAAACAAAATCCGCGTCCTTGTCGAATGCCGGAATGCGGAACTTGCAGGAAAATGGATCGCGGTTCTCTGCGACCACATCAAAAAGGAACTCTGCTGATGATGATTCAGATTCTCCGCGACGAAAACCGGGACACTCTTGCCCCGCTCTGCTGCCACCGCGCCCTCGCCGATCTCGAAATGGCGGGAACCACGGTCAACGACGTCGTCACCACGCGCTGGGAAAGCGCAATCGCCGATTTCGCAAGCAACGACATGCTCACGGCAACCATTGCGTTCTGGCCCTCGAAGGAACTGCTCGCAACCCTCGCAGCCCAGCCCGGCGCATACATCGTCGCCGATGCAGAGGATACGCCCGTCGCATGGCGTTCCGCAGACGGCAAAATGCCGGCGGACGCCGTGCGCATCCCGGCCGACGCCGCGAGTTTCCGCATCCGCTACCCGTGGGATCTGCTGAAGGTGCACGAAGAAGTCCTCTCCGGCATTACGGAAAGCCGCATTGAGGGAACGGTCCGCGAAGGAGCGCACATCGACGGCGTTCTGATTCTCGGGGAAGGCTCGGTCGTTCTCCCGGGAGTCTACATGGAAGGCGTGACGGTGATCGGCAGGAACTGCAAGATCGGTCCGAACTGCTATTTCCGCGGCAACACGTCGCTCGGCGACAACTGCCACGTCGGTCAGGCGGTCGAAATCAAAAATTCGATTCTGATGAACAAAGTCGCCGCCGGACACCTGAGCTACATCGGCGACAGCATCGTCGGTCAGCATACGAACTTCGGCGCGGGAACCATCACCTCGAACTTCCGCCACGACGGCAGGAACCACACAAGCAAAGTCTGCGGCAAGCTTCTGGATACCGGACGGCGCAAGTTCGGTTCCATCATCGGCGAAAACGTTCACACGGGCATTCACACGTCGATCTATCCCGGCCGCAAGATCTGGGCGGATCTCTGCACGCTTCCCGGCGACATCGTCAAACACGATCTCACAGGCAAATAAAACCGGGCAGCGAGACTACGGCTCCCTGCGTCTGCGCTTGTCCGGCGGAAGCGGAACAAGACGGCAGATCAGCAGGGAAGCCGCATCATCCGCTCAATCCGCGCGAAACAGGTGAATGGCGCGGAAAAACACTCGCTCTCGCCCGTGAAAAAATCGGCGCCAGCGCCTCCGAAGGCGGAATGGACTTCGCCATCGGATGTTTCGACTACGCTCTTTACGCCATTTTCGAACTCAATCCGAAAAGACCGGAAATCTGCGACGAATATGTGCCGTTCTGGTACATCGTCTACCATGGAATTCTCACCTACAACTCCTTCTGCGAAAGCGTCAACGGCATGGTCAAAAAAGATCCGGACCTGATGCTGCGCAATCTTGAATACGGCGGACGCCCCCTCGCCTATTTCTACGCGAAATTCATGCATGCCGGAGACAACTGGATGGGCAACGAGGATATGTGCTGTGCAACCGACGAACAGCTCCGTTTCTCCGTCGACGCCATCGCCAAAACACAGAAGCTGTTTGAAACGATCTCCGACTTGCAGTATGAATTTCTGGACGAGATCCGCATTCCAGCCCCCGGCATTGAATCCTCGCGATACGCAAACGGAACAACTCTCGTCTTCAATTGCACGAATGCGGAATACGTTCATTGCGGGAAACGCATTGCGCCGCATTCCTTCGCGCGCTTCGACCGCTGAACGAGGTCAAATCAGCCCGAACGCACCGCCGGAATGCGAACGGCGGGAAACGGCGAGGATCCGGTAACGGGTTTCATCCGCGACATGATCTTCCGCCGCCGTGTCAATGTCGTCGGGATCGCGCGCGTCGCGCGGCAGAGTCGGAATCGTGCGGATGAACTGCGCACACTCGCGAAAAACAAAAAGTCCGGGAGTTTCACGCGTCAAACCTCCTTTCAGGAGCTGACGCAGCAACACCCAGCCGCGTTTGCGGGAACCGGGCGATTTATCCGATCTCTGCCAGCGGATTCCGAGACGCTCCATATCCGATGCAATTGAAGATCGGCCCGACGCGTCGAAAATCGAATTGTCGGCGGGTCCCGGCTGGATGCGACGGGTCAGACCGAGAAACTCCTGCTTCTCCAGAATCAGACGCGCGATTTCGGCGGGGGTGTGTCCGCACCCCTCGTTCGCAACGCCGCTCCAGCCGTAAATCTCCGCAATGCGGAAGAGATCGCCCCGCAGGGTATGAAGCGCGGAACCGTCGTCCAGCATCGCATCCGAACCGTCCGACTCCGCCCAGAAACCGATGCTGTAAGGCCTCGAAGCGCCCCAGTCGAACGAACGGTCAATCCGCCACGACGACGGTATTTCAAACGGCGCAATCACATGCACGCCGGGATTCCAGAGGTCGTCGAACATGCCACCGGCGACGATGTCCCACGAGCCCTCCAGCATCGCCTTCACCAGATACGGCGAGCGCAGACCAAGCAGACGCGCCGAATATTCCTCCGCATCCAGACTCGGATTGTCCGCAAGGCGCGCGGGAATGTACTGCCGCAGCATTCCGCCCTCCGATTTCGGCATCCGGCGGATCTCCAGCGGATGCGCGAAGTCGATGAACGACGCCTTCACCCAGTTGTGTCCGGGACCGCCGGGATTCGCTCCGCTCAGAACGAGCGGAAGACGCGGCGGAGGCGAAAGCAGTTTCAATTCGGAGGGAATTCGGCAACGGGCGCGGAGCGAGCGGTAGACCGGTTCGCTGAAATGCGTCAGCTCGTCGATCAGCAGCGCATGCATTTCCACGCCCTGATATTTCATGACGTCCCGCTCGTACTGGCAGTGGCAGAGAAAAATTGCGGAGCCGTTGCGGAACCGGATGACGGGCGGCGAACCGGTGATCCGGCAGCAGCCGGTTTTCAAAAACGCGGCAAGCAGGACGCGAAACCCGTTCGGACCGTCCATGTGGTTCCGCAACAGTTCCGCATAATGCCTGCGGAACAGAAAAATCTGCGTTTTCGGATAGCTCAGCGCAAGAAAAACGGCTTTGACCCGCAGCAGATGACTCTTCCCGCCGCCCGCCGCACCGCCATACAGGATCTCCGTTGCCTCGCTCGAAAACGCAAGCGACTGTTTGTAATGGAGCGTCAGATCCATAAGTTTTCAGACCGGATACGCCGAAAAATGAATGCGGAGCGCGGCAATGTTCCACGCGCGGTCCAGACGCGAGGCAAGCGGAACAATCCGCGTCGGCTGGAGATAAAACCCCTCTCCGGAGATCAGAAGCGGCGGCTGAAAAAGATCCGCGATGCTCTGACGCAAAACTTCCGCTTCGCGGAAATCGCGGTCCGACGGCTGGAGTATCTCATAAACGACAGAGCCGTCAACCCGGCTCGAAAACTGCGCGGGACGCGTCACCGTGAATTCCTGAAACGTCTCGCGGAACCAGAGACCGCCGTCCGGAACAAAGAAAGAGCCTTCTCCGGCAAGATGCCCCGAATCCACGGAGGTGCGGGAAAAAAGATATTCGCGGATTTTCAATTCTACCGTTTGAAATTCAATCATGGCAATAAACTCCCGATTCAAAGTTGGAGGAACAGACGGAAAGAGCGCGGTCTGCGATTCCGGCGGGTGCCTGCACGGACCACCCTTCTTCCAGCCGCCCGATGTAGGGAACGCTGTTCGTGATGTACAGCGTATCGCCGGGCACGACGCCGGAAAATGCCGCCTGGGCGCGACCGGAATCGAACACGGTGCAATCGTCGGAAGAGCAATCCGGCGAACCGACCGAACAGCGCCAGTTGGCGCGGGCGCGGCCGCTCCGGACCGGAGTCGCATCGGCGGCAAGCCGATAGAGCCCCTTCCCCGTCTCCGCAATCAACGCGGAAGCGCGTTCTTCCAGTTTGCGGAAGACGGCGTCCGTATTCCCCGGACGCAGAGAGAAACGGAGTTTCATTCCAGCACCTCCGTTTCCGCTTCGCAGATTTTTCCCTCCGGAAGCAGAGAAGCGGAAAGAACGAGATATTCCGCGTTCCGGAAAACCAGACGGCTCTTCTGCGGGAAGAACGTTTTTTCTGAATTCAGTTCCAGCAAGAAGGAACGGGTTCTCCTTGCCGCGTTTCCGGAGGAATCCGCGGATTGTTTCACGGCTCCGGCCGGGACCGCGCGGATGCGTTTTGCCGTTGTTCCGGTCCGCAGCAGAGCCTCTTCCCCGCAGAAATCAAGCAGAATCTCCGCGGCGGTCTGAAAAATTTCATTCATTTTGCGTCTCCTGTTGACTGACTGCTCGAAACAGTGTCAACCGAAAACGGATCAGACAAAAAACTCTTCGCGGTACTTTTTCGGAGGAATTCCGTAATACTTGCGGAACAGGTGAGAGAAATAGAAGACGTCCTCGAACCCGGCTTCGGCGGCAATCACCCCGACAGGGGATTCCGAATGCGCCAGACGGTTCGCCGCCTGGGCGAGCCGGAGCTGAATCAGATAATGCTGCGGGGAATTCCCCGTGTGACGACGGAAAATGCGGCGAAAATGCTGTGTCGAAATATTCAGGCGCACCGCCTCTTTTTCAAAATCCCAGTCGCGCTCCGGATGCGCGCGCAGTTCATGCACAAGTTCCTGAAGACGCGGCGTCTGGTACAGGAACGCCGCGGTCTGCGTCTGCCTCCGGAGCTGAATCAGAAGACTCTCCAGCAGGTTCACCGTTTCGGGATAGTTCCCGAGCTCCCGCTGGCGGTGCAGCTCGCGCAGAGTTTCCGCGAATTTGTGTTCTCGGCGGATTGCGACCGGCATAGGCGTCAGATCAAGAAGACCGCTCCTGAGATACTCCTGAACACGCGGTCCGATGAAACAGCAGAAAGTGAAATCGTGCCGCTCGCCCGGAGCAAGCGCGTATTCAAAAAATGCGCCCGGATGCGTGATGAAACAGGCGGGCCCCGTCAGCGTGTATTCGCGTCCGCGGTTGATGCGCAGACGGAGAGTCCCGGAGGTGTTGAACTGTATGCCGTAATAAAGCGGCGTGTGCGCGCGGTGATGCCCGAACGGAATCACACCAGCGGCGGGAAACGTCAAGCCGTCATAAAAATTCATGATTTATCCGTGGTACTCGTTGGAGATCTTCGCGGCGGCATTCCGGACCAGCGCGGCAAGTTCCGCCGTGCGGTTCTTCAGATAAAGCTCAGACCCGGAAATGCTGATTCCGGCAACCGCATGTCCGGAATAATCCAGCACGGGAGCGGCGAGACAGTAGACGCCGAGTTCGTGTTCGCAGTTGTCGATGGCGTATCCGCGTTTCCGGATTTCCGCGAGATCGCGGAGCAGAGCGGAAGCGGAGAGAAGTGTGGTGTCGGTGTAGCGCGTCCATTCGATCGTTTCGAGCTGTTCATGAAGCGTTTTTTCATCCAGAAACGCCAGAATTGCCTTTCCGATTCCGGTGCAGTGAAGCGGAGAGCAGCTTCCGATCAGGGATCCCATGCGCACCGAACGCACGCCTTCAACCTTGTCGACGTAAAGCAGCTGACCGTCCTTCAGTTCCGCCAGATGCACGGTCTCCATCGTCCGCGCGGAAAGTTCGGCGAGTATCGGACGCGAGATTTTCAGCAGGGGATTCTGAGCGGCGGCAATGTTGCCGAGCCGCGCAATGCCGAGTCCGAGCGTATAGGTTGAAGAGGCGCTGCGCAGGTAACCGTTTTCCACAAGGAACTTGAGCATGCGGAACGTCGTGCTGACCGGCATTCCGGTCCGCTCCGCGACTTCGCGTCCCCGCAATCCGGAACGGCTGGCGGCAATCTCTTCGATGATATCAAACAGCTTCGAAAAACTTTTGTCGCCGTCTTTCGCGCCGTCTCGCATTCTTGCGGTCATAGTGAATCCTCCTCTGCAAAACATAGCACGCTTTGCGCGAAAAACAATTTGCAATAAAAAAAATTGCCCGATATTTTCTTTTTAAGCATTGACTTTTCGTTTATATCGTGGTATTATATTCTGTAATATAAAACTAAAGTTCACAATATGAACAAAAGGGCGACTTGTGATAAAAGTTCTGGACAAAATTTTTCAAGTGCTGGAGACCGTGATTTCGGAATCCCCGACCCCGGTGACGCCGCTCTGGATCGCGACAAAGCTCGGGATGAACCGCCCGACCTGCTCACGGATTCTCAAGGATCTGACGGATGCGGGATATCTGATGCATGTTTCGCGTCAGGCCGGATACACAGCGGGGCCGCGCGCCTACACGTTCGCCAAAACGGCAAAATACAAACCGTCGTTCCTCGACAAGGCGATTCCGTATGTGAAGAACTGTGCGCGGACACTCGCGCAGTCGGCGCTGATCTGCGAACGGCGCGGCGCGGAACGTTATGTGCTGCATCATTCGAATTTCTCCCCGCTCAACATCCGCATCAACCAGCTGTCCTACCATGACCTTTTCGATACGGCGACCGGACTCGTCCTTCTTTCCGCCGCACCGAAACAGGAGCAGGAGAAAATCTTCAGCGAATACCGCGCGGCCGGACGCTTCATGTTTCCGGAATTCACGACCTTCGATGCAGCAACCGCCGAACTGGAACGCTGCCGCCGCGAGCGGATCTGCGTGCGCGACAAATACCGCACGCTCCAGTGGATCGCGGCGGTTCCGGTCACAAGGAACGGCGTGACGATCGCCGCGCTCGGGGTCTCCGCCCTTGCGGCCGACGCCACCATGCCCGACCGGGCGCGGATGGTCGATGAAATCAAAAAAACGGCGGTTCTTATTTCCAACGAACTTTCAACAATTGAAACAACAGGGTGAATCATGGGAGAATCAATCAAAGGGAAAGTCGCTCTTGTGACCGGCGCATCACAGGGGCTGGGACGCGTCATCGCGCTGGAACTGGCGAAGGAGGGATGCCGCGTCATCGTCAACTGCGCGCACAGTCCCGCAAGAGCCGAAGCCGTCGCGGAAGAGATCCGCAAGGCGGGCGGCGAAGCGGAGGTCTGCGTCTGCGACGTCTCCGACGAAACAGCCGTGAACGAAATGTTCCGCAAGCTCGGCGAAGTTGACATTCTGGTCAACAACGCCCGCATCGATCCCTGGTTCCGCAAACCGGAAATGAGCGACGGCGAGTGGTGGGACCTGGTCATGAAAATCAACCTCAAAGGCGCTTACCTCTGCTCGCAGGCGTTCTTCGACCAGGCGAAACCGCGCGGCTGGGGACGCATCGTCAACATCGCGTCGTCGCGCTCCTTCACGCCCGCGGAACCGAACATGATCGCCTACGGCGTTTCCAAACTCGGAATGCACGCTCTCACGCGCGCTTTTGCGGAAAACGGCGCGGCGTCCGGAATCACCGCGAACACGGTCTGCCCCGGCATGGTCATGACGGAAAACCTCCGCAAGCGCATCTCGGAGGAGGAATACCGGGCGACCTGCGCGCACATCCCCGTCCGGCGCGGCGGATCGTGCGAAGAAATGGCGGACGGCGTGCTCTTCGCAATCAAAAACGGATACGTCACCGGCGAATCCATTCATATCAACGGCGGGCTCTACTACGCGCCCTAATCAAGGATTTCCTATGAAAGTAACAGCAATCAAAACGTTCATCTGCAACGCCTTCCGCACCAACTTCGTGTTCGTGAAGGTCGAAACCGACTCCGGTCTTCACGGCTGGGGCGAAGCAACCCTCGAATACAAGGAACTCACCGTACAGGCGGCAATCCACGACCTCGAATCCTACCTGATCGGCAAGGACCCGCACAACATCGAAGCCTTCCGCCACGACTGCTACCGCGACGCCTACTGGCGCGGCGGCCCCGTCCTCATGAGCGCGCTCGCCGGAGTCGAAATGGCGCTCTGGGACATCAAGGGCAAAGCGCTCGGCGTCCCCTGCTACCAGCTTCTCGGCGGAAAAGTCCGCGACTCCGTCCCCATCTACGTCAACGGCTGGTTCTCCCCCGCCAAAACTCCCGACGAGTTCGCGGAGAAGGCGAAAGAAGTCGCGGCCAAGAAGTTCCTCGGCTGCAAATGGGATCCCTTCGGCAAGGCGTGGCAGCAGATCTCCAAGCACGATCTCAACTCCGCAATGGAGTGCATCGCAAAAGTCGCGGAAGTCGTCGGCGAAGACGTCCAGCTCCTCATCGAAGGACATGGACGGTTCGACATCCCGACCGCGGTCAAGATCGGGCGCCGCCTCGAGGAATTCGACATTTTCTGGTTTGAAGAGCCCATTCCGCCGGACGACAAGGAAGGCATGAAGCAGGTCAAGGACCGCGTCCGCGTCTCCATCGCCGCCGGCGAGCGCCTCTACAACCGCTACGAATACCGCCAGTTCTTCGAACTCGGCTGTTCGGATTACATCCAGCCCGACATCTCCCACGCGGGCGGACTCTTCGAGATGCGCATGCTCGGCGCGGAAGCGGAAGCGCGTCACATCGGCTTCTGCCCGCACAACCCTTCCGGTCCCGTCGCAAACGCCGCAACCCTGCAGCTCGCCGCATGCGTCCCGAACTTCGTCATGCTCGAAATGATGATGACCGATGTTCCATACCGTGCGGAAATCTGCGACGAGGACCTCACAATCAAGGGCGGACGGATGGTCATTCCGGACCGTCCGGGTATCGGCATCGACCTGAACGAGAAGGAACTGCTGAAACATCCGTACATCCGCACCGAACTCCGCCACTACCGCGGCGACCTGACGAACATCCGTCCCGCCGATGCGGTTCCGTATTACAAAATGGAAAACTGAAGACCTCCCTGCGCGCGACGGGCTTTTCCGGAAGTCCGTCGCGCTTTTCTGCATCAAAAATCCAGTAATTTCATCAAAAGTGCTTCTTCACAATCCGTCTTTTCCGTGGTATAATATTCAGGACAACCAACAAGAAAGGTTCTGAGCATGCTGCTGAAAGAAAATGCGCTTCGATTCGATGAGTTCAGCCACTTCGTGCTGGACGACATGACCGTTCTCTTCCTCAAGGAAAACGAAAGAATGATGCTCCTCCTGCTCCCCGCCGGAGCCGAAGCGAGAGTCCCCGTACACCGCCGCGACCTCAACGACACCGTCGGCTACGCAGGCTGCCGCCGCGTCGGAGGCGACTCCCTCGTCACCCACCCCGACCACATGGTCCAGATTCAGGTCCTGCATGACAAATTCAGCATCCGCACCCCCATGCACGAAAACGGAACCGTCTGGAAGCTCAACTTCATCCGTCAGGAGCAGAAGGGCAACACCATCGAAACCGTTTTCCGCGACGACCGCGGCATCGAGGCTGTCCACACCATCACCCACAACAAGGGCGAAAAATACGTCCTCATCAACACCACGGTAATCAACGGTTCCTCCCGCGAGGAAGAACTCGGACTGCTCGCGAGCTTCAACCTCAGCTTTCTCTCCCCGTTCCACACGGACGACGCCCCGGACGCCCTCAAGCTCCACCGCTACCGCACATTCTGGGCGGGAGAAGGACGCGAAGAGTGCCGCCCCGTCGAAGACTATCAGCTCGAACAGACCTGGAGCGGCGGATTCGCAAAAGGATTCTCCTTCGGCCAGCGCTCCTCCATGATCGTCAGCGAATTCTTCCCGACCGTCGGCCTGGAGGACACCGGAGCAAACGTCACATGGGCGGCTCAGCTCGCCACCGTCTCCCCGTGGGAAATGACCGTCCGACGCGACGGCGACTTCCTTTCCCTCGGAGGAGGACTTCCCGATTTCGATTTTGCGAACTTCCGCCGCAAACTCCGCCCCGGCGAGAGCTGCTCCGGAATCCCCGCCGTCGTCACCGTTGTCGACGGCGACATGCAGGACGCGCTGAACCGTCTGACCACCTTTGCGACCGACCACGCCGAAGGTCATCCGAAAAGCGAGGAAGACCTTCCCTGCCTCTTCAATGAGTACTGTTTCAGCTGGGGCAAGCCGACCGAACCCATTCTAAAGCCGGTCATTGCGAAACTCAAAGGACTAGGCCTGCGCTATTTCGTCATGGACGCCGGCTGGTTCCGCGAACCCGAAACCCGTCTTCCGGGCATCGGCGACTGGGAAATCTACAAACCGAGCTACCCCTCCGGCTTCGACGGCTTCCTCGACACCATCCGCGACGCCGGCATGATCCCCGGCATCTGGTTTGAATTCGAATGCGTCTCCGAAACATCCGCGCTCTTCAAAGAACACCCGGAATGGCTCGTCAAATGGGAAGGCGAAACCTACCCAACCACGCTCGACCGCTATTTCCTCGACTTCCGCAAACCGGAAGTGATCCAATACCTTGACGAGCGCGTGATCGAGTTCCTCCGCAGCCACCGCATCGGCTATATGAAAGTCGACTACAACGGCTCCTTCCACCTTGCCGATTCCGAAAACGGCTCCGCCTCCCAGGGCACGCAGGAAGTCCTCGCATCAATCCGCGCATTCTACCTGCACCTGCGCAAGGAACTGCCGGAACTCGTACTCGAAATCTGCTCTTCGGGCGGCTACCGCCTCTCCGCGGAATGGATGCGCATCGGCGACATGGCGAGCTTCTCCGACTGCCATGAAGCAATCTCCGTCCCCATCATCGCCGGACAGACGGCAATGCAGATTCCGTTCACCGCGAACCAGGTCTGGGCGACGCTGACTCCGGGCTGCGAAGAGAAACGCACGATCTATCAGCTTGCCGGCGGCTTCCTCGGACGCCTCTGCATTTCCGGCGACGCCGGGAACTTCTCGGGATTCCAGCTGAACGCCATCCGCGACGCCGTCGCCCTCTACGCGAAAATCACCGACATCGCGAAACACGGAGCTTCGCGTCTGGAGCAGCATCTGACCAGCCGCTGCTACAACCACCCGAAAGGCTGGCAGCTTTTCCGCCGCAAATACGGCAAGCGGGAACTGCTTGTCATCCACACCTTCGGCGACGTTCCGGACGTTCTTGAAGTCAAAGCGTCCGGCCGCATTGTCGCGGAGCTCGCACATGGACTGAAACACTCGGAGGAAAACGGCGTCATCCGCTTCAGCGAACCGGAAGCCTTCTCCGCCGCGGTTCTTGTGGTCGAAGATTAAACGCAACGCGTCTGTCCGGACCTGTGAGTCCGGACAGACGAACTCATGACCGCATTTTCCGGCAAAAACAGATTTCCGGCAGTTGTTTTCCGGGAAAAGCATTGTATATTTCCAGGAAAACATACCGGAGAATGCAATATGAATATCACACCTGAACTCCAGAAGGCGCTCGATGCGGCATGGAAACAGCTGACGCAGATTCTGTTCTGCGAAAAAACGAATCTCATCTATGACTATGTCGGCTCGCTTGATGAGCACAGATTCGATTTCCTGCCGACCGTTCAGGAAGTTCAGCTCGGATACCCGAACAACAAGGGGTACTCCACCGGAATGGAAGACAGTGTGATCTGCGGCGGAACCGCCCTCGATCTCTGCATCCGGCGCGCTAAGCTCTTCCCGGAAACGGCGGAAGAGTGCAGGGCTTTCGCACAGAAGCTCTTCAAAGGACTCGAACTCTGCGCCACCGTCCACGGAAGAAACGGATACATCGTCCGAAGCGTCTCCCCGCGCGACGGGAAAAGCTGTTACACCTGCTCCTCCCGCGATCAGATGACCTTCTGGGTCTGGGGGCTCTGGCATTACCACAAATCGGAATTTGTCTCCGAAAACGAACGCAAACGCATTGCGGAGCTCGTCGTCATGCTCGCGGAACGTTCGGAAAAAGAGGTTGTCCCGGAAAACGATTATTCCATTCTCACCCTCGACGGCTTCCCGAATATCCTCAACAAGATGGATCGGGTCCAGCCACATGAAATTCTGCGCCTCCCGATGTTCTACCGCACAGCGTATGCGCTGACCGGCAATGAACATTGGAAACAGCTTTACGATGCAATCATCGGGCCGGCAATCCGCAAAGCGGCGGAGCCGAAAGAATACTGGAACCATTTTGAGCTCTCACAGTTTCTCCTCTCGCTCACGCTCTGCAACGAGCTCGATCCGCGGCCGGAATTCATCGAAATCTCACGGACGATTGCGGAAATCACGAAAAAAATGCTCTGCGAAAAATATCTTCCCGCGCTCGAACAGTGGACAGGCTCCTGGCGCTGCCCCGCGCGCCCGTGGAGAGAATCCAGACGGATGCACGTGATGGTCACGCCCGGCGGTTCCGCCGTCTGGCCGGACGGCAAGCTCGACCTCCGTCCGCCACAGACAGAAGAGTTTGAAAAACTCTTCGACGTCGTCCGGATTCCCGGCAACCTCGCGGAAGGCGTTCTGCTCGCACCGGAATGCGGATTTTCCCCCGAACTCCGCGAACGTTTTCTGAAAGCGTTCCTGCGTCCCGATTACTCGGAAACCTGCTCGTACAGCCTGCTCGGGATGCTCTATTCGGCGCTGCTTCTGCTGCGCTGATTCACGCTCCGGCGGCGGAATTCTCGCGGAGGACATCCATGAAAACGCGAGAATTCCGTCGAAAAATGAAACGGGTTCCCGTAGCCGCACAGCGGACTGATCTCTTTGATCGTCAAACGGCTCCCGGCAAGCAGCTTTGCGGCATGCAGCAGACGCATGCGGATAAGATACTGATACGGCGTCTCGCCGAAACTTTCACGGAAACGGACGTTGAAAGTCGGCAAACTCACGCCGAGTTCCGCCGCAAGAGCTTCCATGCGGAACGGCTCCTGGAAATTCCGCTCCAGACGGCTGCGGACCGCATCTATCTCCGCCGGAACCGGATCGGCGCGATGAAGTTCGGCAAGAAGATTCAGCAGTTCAAACACGACCCCGGAAAGCCGGCGGCGCGAACATGGATCATGGAAACAGCGGAGAGCATCCCGCAGCCGGTCGAACAGATCATCCCAGAGAGTCTGCTCCACCCGCACCGTCAGGACGTTGTCGAGACGCAGCTGATGAATCAGTTCCGGCAGCAGAAGTCCGACGGGGATAATCCCCGCTTTCCGGCAGTTTTTCCCGGGGAAATAGAGCAGATCGTTATCGCGGTGCGGATGAAGAATGCAGAGGTCGCCGGGCTCCGCAATGTATGCGGAATTTCCGCTCCGGATCATGAACTCGCCTTCATAGATATATTCCATCGAATAGAAATGTGAATTTTTCCGACGCTGGAAAAAATAGTTCCACACCCGGCTCCGCGTAAGATAACGGCAGGAAAGCGTTTCGTGTTCGGTCAGCTCTTCGGGAAGCGCAAGCACATCCGAGACATCCGCTTTCCCGCTCCCCTGAATCCAGGTTTCCGGCGCTTTATAGAGGCTTGCGACCTTCTGTTTTTCAAAAACGGAAACATCTCCGAGAAGACGCATTTCATCAATCCTTAGTTTTTTTTATTTTTCCGAAGCAAATATACTTCTTCCCCGCTCTTTTTTCAAGAGAATGATGATATAATTATCCGCAGAGATCATTTCAAACAAAAAGGAAATCATATGCAGACCTTCAAACTCGACAACCATGCGGACAGTTTTCTTCCCGAAAACAAAAACTGGAAACTCGTCTGGAACGATGAATTCGACGGAACGGAGCTCGATTCCTCAAAGTGGGGATTCCGGCTCAACTTCTGGGGAAAAAGGCTCGAAACTTTCACGACCGATGGAGTCGAACTCGACGGAAACAGTCATCTGAAACTTCACCTGATCCGGAAGGGCGACGACTTCTTCTCGCCGCATCTTCAGACCGGCGCGCTCACCTACGACAATCCCAAAGACTGCGGCGGATTCTGGCCGTTCGGCAAACTCGATCAACCAAAATTCATGCACCGTTACGGCTACTATGAAATCCGCTGCCGTCTGCCGAAAAATCCCGGATGGCACGCGGCATTCTGGCTTCAGGCTCCCGGCATAGGCTCTCACCCAGATCCGCGCCGCGCAGGCGTCGAATGCGACATCATGGAAAATTACCGCCAGCACACCGAAGGCAAACTCATCGGCGGCAATATCTGGGGCGGTTACGGACGTGACTGCGGAGCATCCGGGCACTTCTCATGGGATTGCAGGGAGACTGCAGACGGATGGCATTATTTCGGCGTCGACTGGAGCCCCGAAGGATACGATTTCTATGCGGACGGCGAGCTCACCGGAAAAGTCGTTCCGCCGGAACGCGCGGAGGAAAAGCATATCGTCAAAGAGAGCGAAGGCGCACCGTGGCTGAAGCCTGGCAGCGTCTCCGTCGGTCCGGTCTCCGAAGTGGAACAGTTCATACTTGTTTCCACTGAATGCCACGGCTACCGCGGTCCCGGCTTCACCGCGCCGAACGACCAAAAGCCCGGCACGCCCTGCAAACTGCTCTTCGACGCCGTCCTGCCTGACTGCTTTGAAGTCGACCACGTCCGGGTATTCGACCGTGTCTGATCAGTGGTGTTTCCACTCGGTCTTCGGCGGAGGCGGGAGACCGAGCGCCTTATAACTGTTGCGGAAGTGCATTTTCGCATACTTTGAAAGCAGATCGCGTCCGCCCTGCTCCACAAGCTTTGCGGCGCAGAGATCGACCTGTTCTCCGGCGCCCTTCGGCAGCGCCATGCCCGCCTCTTTCCCGAGATCTTCGAGGCGTTTCAGAAACGCCGCGCGAGCAATCACCGAAGCCGCGGCGACCGCCATGTCGCTCTCCGCCTTGGTGCGCTGGACAAGCCGGATCTGCCGTCCGCGTTCCCGAAGCGCGGAGAGTATCAGCGATTCATTCCCGAATTTATCGGCGAGCGCCTCTTTGCATTCCGGAACCTTCTCCAGCAGATTCTCCAACGCCCGGGCGTGTCCCCATGCAAGCAGATGATTCAGCGAACGGAAGCCCGAATACATGCGGTTGTACGCCTCGGGACCGATCGCGACGAAGCCGAATCCCTTGCCGATAATCTTCATGGCGTCCGCCGCAATCTTGCGCAGCTGCATATCATTTTTGATAAGTTTGCAGTCGCGCACGCCGGCATCGCCGAGCGAAAGCTCCATCCCCCCGTCCAGATAAACGGCGGCGACGACAAGCGGACCGAAGAAATCGCCCTTGCCGCTCTCGTCCATTCCCGCATGCGGGACGAAATCCCGCTGTTTTTCCTGAAACGCGAGATCTTTCAGCACTTCAGGTTCCAGAATGAAATCGACGAAATCCTGCGCCTCCGCGCCCTGGATCACAAGTTTTCCGCTGTTGTAGAGCACAGCGTTGGTTTTATTTTTCACCGCTTTGAATTTCGCGTATGGCAATTCTGAAAAATCCCAGCAGCGCGCCATCAGCGCATCGCGCAGCACATCGTGCAGCTCCGCGGGGAGAAGTTTGACGATACAATTTTTGTTTTCCGGCATGACGAATCCTTGTTTTTAAGGGGAATATACTGTTTTATCCTTCTTTTTCAAACTCAAAGGCGAAAAACGGGCGGATTTCATTTTCCGGAGCTTGCAAAATGACGGTTTACGGCGTATATTTAATGAATCGCAAAATTGGAAATAACGGAAAAAGGCTGGCGGAAAATGAAAAGATTGTTGAAAAATGTAGCCGAGCCGAATCTCTTCCGGGAAATTTTTTCCTATGACAGGATTCCGGCTTTCAAACTGGTTGAGAAAACCGTAAGCCCGCGTCTTCCGGAACATATCTGGATTACCGATACAACGTTCCGCGACGGACAGCAGGCGCGTCCGCCGTATTCCGTTTCCGAAATTGTCGAACTTTTCAAATTCATGCACCGGATCGGCGGCAAGCACGGCCTCATCCGCCAGAGCGAATTTTTCCTCTACAGCGAGCAGGACCGCAAAGCCGTGGAAGCCTGTCAGGAACTCGGATTTGAATTTCCCGAAATCACCGCGTGGATCCGCGCGGTGAAAAAAGATTTTGAACTTGTCAAAAGCATGGGACTCAAGGAGACGGGCATTCTGACCTCCTGTTCCGATTATCATATCTTCCTGAAACTGCGCAAGACCCGCCGTCAGGCGCTTGATTCCTACAAGGAAATCGTCGAAGCGGCTCTCGAAAACGGTGTCCGCCCGCGCTGTCATCTTGAAGACGCCACCCGCGCGGATTTTGAAGGATTCGTCATTCCCATGATCAACGAACTCAACGACTTCTGCGCCGGAACCGGAATGAACGTCAAAATCCGCCTCTGCGACACGATGGGATACGGTCTGCCCTTCCCCAACGTCCCCGCGCCCCGCGGAGTTCCCGCCATGCTCGACATGATTCTTTCCGAAACCGATACGAAATCGGAACAGCTCGAATGGCACGGACACAACGACTTCCACAAAGTTCTCGCAAACGGCGTCTGCGCATGGCTCTACGGCTGCTCCGCCGTCAACGGGACCTTCCTCGGATTCGGGGAACGCACCGGAAACCCGCCGATCGAAGGGCTCGTCTTCGACTGGATGGGTCTCACCGGAATCAACGACGGAATCGACACCACCGCCATCACGGAAATGGCGGAGTTCTTCCGTACAAAAATCAAACACGAAATTCCCCCCAACTTCCCGTTCGTCGGAGCTGATTTCAACACCACGCGCGCCGGAATCCATGCGGACGGACTGACCAAGAACGAGGAAATCTACAACATTTTCGATACGGAAAAATTTCTGAACCGCCCCTGCCGCGTCGCCGTCTCCAACACCTCCGGTCTTGCGGGCATCGCATACTGGGTGCAGGAGAACACGCCGAAAGGCGCGGGCATCCGCAAGGACACCCCCGGCATCATCGCCATCCGCGACTGGATCGACGCCGAGTACGCCCGCGGGCGCACGACCTCCATCAGCGACAACGAGATGCGCGAACAGGTCCGCCTCCATCTCCCGGAAGTCCTCTAAGGAGAACAGCGCATGATCCGCGACCTTTCCGTTCAATGCTCCGGCGAAGAGACGGATCTCGCCCCGTTCGCGGTCCGCAACAACGAATCCGCCGGACGCCGCCACCCGGAGATCAGCCATCTCTTCCGAACCGACTTCCAGCGGGACCGCGACCGGGTTCTGCACAGCCGCGCATTCCGCCGTCTCGAATACAAAACCCAGGTTTTCCTGAGCGGGTCCGGCGACCACCTCCGCACCCGCCTCACCCACACGATCGAAGTTGCCGCAATCGCCCGCACCATCGCCCGCGCCCTGCGTCTGAACGAAGACCTGGCGGAAACGATCTCCCTCGCCCACGACATCGGACACACGCCGTTCGGACACGCCGGAGAGCGCGCGCTCAATTCACTCATGAAGGGACACGGCGGATTCGACCACAATCTTCAGGCGCTCCGCCTCATCGACGACCTCGAAATCAAATATCCGGATTTCGACGGGCTCAACCTCTCGTGGGAAATCCGCGCCGGACTGCTCAAGCACCGCGAAGAACCGATCTGGCTCGACGGGCATCTGCTTCCCGCGCATCCCTCGCTCGAAGCCCAGGTCGCCGACCTTGCCGACGACCTCACCTATTACGGACACGACACCGACGACGGCTTGGACTCCGGGCTCATCACGATTGAAATGCTCGAAACCATTCCCCTTTGGAACATGGCTGCGGAAAAAGCGCGCGATGCCGGACTTCATGAAAAAGATGAACGCTATGCAGCTTTCACGGTGCGCTGTCTCATCGACATGATGGTCGGCGACGCAATCCGGTATTCGGATCATCTGCTGGAACAATACGCGCCGAAGAGTTCCGCCGACGCCCGCGCCCTTCCCTGCAAGCTGATCTCATTCAGCCCCGAATTTGAACCGTTCACGCTTCAGCTGCGCGAATTTCTTTATCACAACCTTTATTTTCATCCGGACATCGCGGTGCTGAACGCGGAATCACTCGAAAAAATGGAACTCCTGTTTGAAGTTTACATGAATGAACCGGAACTTCTCGGCAAAAAATCGCGCCGCCGGAAATCGCAGGATTCCCTTGAGCGCATCGTTGCGGATTACATTGCCGGCATGACCGACACTTTCGCACTGAAAGAATACCGGAAATTCAGCGGGAAACACTGAAAATTCTTCCGTTTTTTCCGTTTCGGCATTTGCAATCCGCCCGTTTCCGGGCTATTGTTTCAGGAAACACAGAGAGGAGTTCTGTACAATGGATTCAAATAAAAGACCCGAAAACATGATCCGCATCACCACGAAAGAACTTGCGGATCAGTTCATCAAAGAACAGATTGATCTCATCCGCAAGCAAGTCGGCGACCGCAAGGTTCTGCTCGCGCTCTCGGGCGGAGTCGACAGCTCGGTTGTCGCGGCTCTGCTCATCAAGGCAATCGGCAAACAGCTTGTCTGCGTGCATGTCAACCACGGCCTCATGCGCAAGGGAGAAAGCGAACAGGTCGTCAAGATCTTCCGTGACCAGATGGACGCAAACCTCATTTACATCGACGCCACCGACCGCTTCCTCGACAAGCTGGCCGATGTTTCCGATCCGGAAACAAAGCGCAAAATCATCGGAGGCGAATTCATCCGCGTTTTCGAAGAGGAGGCCCGCAAACTCCAGGACGTCGATTTCCTCGCGCAAGGCACGATCTATCCGGATATCATCGAAAGCAAAGGGGTCAAGGCGCATCACAACGTCGGCGGTCTGCCCGAAGACTTGAAGTTCGAACTCGTCGAACCGGTCAAGCTGCTCTTCAAGGACGAAGTCCGAGTCGTCGGCTCCGCCCTCGGACTTCCGGACGACATGGTCTACCGCCAGCCCTTCCCCGGCCCCGGACTCGGCGTCCGCTGCACCGGAGCAATCACCCGCGACCGTCTTGCCGCACTCCGCGAATCCGATGCGATTCTGCGCGAAGAGTTTGACAAAGCCGGACTGACCGGAAAAGTCTGGCAGTTCTTCACCGTCGTTCCAGACTACCGTTCCACGGGCGTCCGCAACGGCAAACGCGTATTCGACTGGCCGGTCATCATCCGCGCGGTCAACACCGTCGATGCGATGAGCGCAACGGTTCCGGAACTCGACTGGGCGCTTCTCAAGAAGATCACGCAGCGCATTCTGGATGAAGTCCCTGGCGTCTGCCGCGTCCTCTACGACCTCAGTCCGAAAGGACCCGCAACGATTGAATGGGAATAATTTTCGCCTGCGGGCAGTTTTTCCTGCGGCATGGAGTTTCAGGACTCCATGCCGTTTTTTTTGAGGTCTCTTTTCATTCCAGGATTATTTTCTTATAAAAAAAGCTTATATCCTTGAAATAACATGAATCCAGTGTAAATTATTAATTCAGGAGATTGCTCCGGCAGTCCCGGCAGGGCAAACCAGAGGAGAGGAAAACTGCAGCGCTTAAACAGCGCAATTTACAATGTAATTTCATCTTCCGAAACCAGATGACAGCAGGAAAATTCCTGCGGCTTCTTTATCTGCGCTGCACCATACAGGGATGTCGTTCAAACATTTGGGAACAGATAAAACTCGCAGTCGCCACCGGCAGTCGTTTTCGGGGAATCTATCCCTAAAAACGACTGCTTCGCACTGCCCGGAATTTGGCTATTTTGCAAAATCAAACTACAAGTATTGACCACGAGCATCTGCTGACTGCTCATGAAGGTTCTTCATGGATGTATTTCACCGCAAAGCCCCGCTGTGAAAAAACGCTTTATGAAGCGCTCCGCAGACAGGGGATTCCATGCTATCTGCCAATGATCCGGAAAACCACGGAGTATACGCATAGAATCTATACCCGGATGATTCCCATGTTTCCGGGATACGTCTTCGCCTCCACGGCACCGCGGGAGGTTGACCTCTCCAGAATCAACTCGGTTCTAAACCGCGTCTTTTTTCTGAATTCGTATGATTCCGAAAAGCTGCTCAAAGATCTGCAAACCGTTCATAAATATGAACTTCTCGCACAGAAACGAAAAGTGGATGTTCTCAGCCTTGCCCTGAAAGATCCGGTTCTCATCACGCACGGCTTTTTCAAAGGGGAACGCGCCGTTATTCAGCACTTCAACGATCATGATGAGGTCACGGTTCAGCTGGATGCGATTCCGTACTCATTGAATGTATGCATCCCTCTCGATTTCATAACAAAAGAGGTTTAATTATGTTTCAAAATCAGATTTTCATGACTTTTCTTTCCGGCATCAGCTACATGCTCGCGGCCGGCGCGCTCTCGCTGGTGCTGACAAAACTCTGCATCTGGGTTCTTCCGATGTTCGGAATGGTCGATATCCCGCATGGAAGACACCAGCATGCGCACGCGGTCCCGCGCGGAGGCGGCATTGCCATCATCCTTTCGTTCACCGCGATTGCCGCGCTCTATTATCTGCAGACGGCGGACGCCGGAAAAGACCCTATTCTGCTTCAGCTGGGACCGCCGATTCTTGTCATGTTTATTCTCGGAGTGATCGACGACAAGATCGAACTGCCGAGCCTGCTCAAACTTTGTGTGCAGATCCTCGTCGCAAGCTATCTGTTTTTCACCAATGCGGGAATCAACAGTCTGCTCGAATTCGAACTTCCAATCTGGATCTCACTGCCGCTGACGATTGTCTGGGTTCTCGGTGTAACCAATGCATTCAACCTTATCGACGGCATGGACGGCATTGCCGCGGGGCTCGCCTCCATCGCGGCGTTTGCTCTGGCGGTCTGGTTTCTGATCTCCGAAACCGAAGCGAATGTGCTGATTATCATGCTCATCTTCTGCGGAGCGTGTCTCGGATTCCTCCGGTACAACTTCTCGCCGGCCTCCATCTTCATGGGCGATACGGGGAGTCTGTTCATCGGTCTCTTCTTCGCCTACTTCAGCATGGCGGAATCAACAAAGGCAATGACTGTTACGACTCTGCTCGTTCCGCTGCTCGCAATGGGCATTCCGATTTTCGACGTTTTTCTTGCCATCCTGCGCAGATTTTACCGGAAATACATCAAAAAGGAACCCGGTGTCGGCATTATGACCGGTGACCACGACCACCTGCATCACCGCATTCAGGAACAGATGCAGAATCCGCGGAAAACCGCCTATCTGCTCTACGCTCTCGCCACACTCCTTGTCACAGGCGCGATCGCGGCGGCACTGGTCAGCAATCTCATGCAAACCCTGAGTTTCGCTGTTCTGCTGGTGATTCTCTTCATCGTCATCCGCTTCGCCACGATCGAATTCTACGATACGGCGGAATTGATTGCCAACGGAGTCAAATTTCCGCACCGCAATTTCCTGCTGACAGCGCTGCATCCGGTTATCGACTGCACACTCCTGACCGTGGCATACCTGATCACCTCGACAGTCTTTCAGCGAAACATTCTTATTTCGCCCTATTCGCTCCAGCAGGCGCTCTGCTACATTGCCCCCTTCCCGCTGATTCTCGCTTTCTCCGGAGTCTACCGCACCTACTGGCTCCGTGCAGGAATCAAGAGCTATTACAAACTGCTGCTCATGCTCTTTTTCGCCGCGGTGATCGTCCTTGCCATTTCGCTTGGACTCATCCTCTGGAATTTCGGCGTCAACCGCGACCAGATTTCCCTGATGCGCGAATTCTACACCGCATACATCTTCATGGGAAGCTCATTCATTTTCATGGAACGCTTCGTCATTCACTACATGGAAAGTTACAGTTTCCGCAGTCTGGAGGAAATCGTCGGAAAGGAGAAACTGACCCGCACCGTCATCTACGGCGGCGGACTCTACTGCCGCATGTTCCTGCTCTCGCAGACTTGTGTGGCAAATGAACCGGTCAACCGGAAAATCATCGGAATCATCGACGACAATCCATCTCTTCGCGGTCTGAATGTCTACGGACTGGACGTTCTCGGCACGACCCGCGACCTGGCGAAGCTGAAAGAAAAATACCAATTCGATGAAATCATCATTGCGCTGCGTCTCATAACCGATGAAAAGCGCAAAAAACTTATGGATTTCAGCAAGCGCAGCGGCGTCTCCGTGGAAGAGTTTCAGTGCTGTCTGAAGCCGGCTTCCGCGGAAAACTCAGAGCAGACGGATGAGGAGAAAATCTCATGACCTTCAAACAGAAATTAGACTCGGGAAGCATCAAAGTCGGGATTATCGGCCTCGGCTACGTCGGACTTCCGCTCGCCGTTGAATTCGGCAAAAAATTCGACACCGTCGGATTCGATCTCAAAAAGGAACGCCTCGACATGCTCGTGTCCGGAGTCGATCTGACGCTCGAAACATCCTCCGAGGATCTGCGCGCGGCAAAACACCTGACCTTCACCGGCGACAAGAACGCGCTTGCCGACCGCGACGTCATCATCGTCGCCGTTCCGACGCCCGTCGACAAGTACAACCGTCCCGATCTCACCCCGCTTTACAAGGCGAGCCGGACCGCCGGAGAGATTCTGCATCCGGGAATGATCATCATCTACGAAAGCACCGTCTATCCCGGATGCACCGAAGAGGATTGCGTGCCTGTTCTGGAGCAGTATTCCGGACTAAAATTCAACCGCGATTTCTTCTGCGGCTACTCGCCGGAGCGCATCAACCCGGGCGACAAGGAGCACACGCTTCTCAAAATCAAAAAAATCACCTCCGGCTCCACCCCGGAAGCCGCAGAAAACGTCGACGCTCTTTACGGCGCGATCCTGCATGGCGGAACTTACAAAGCGACCTCCATCAAGGTTGCGGAAGCGGCGAAAGTCATTGAGAACAGCCAGAGAGACCTCAACATCGCATTCGTCAATGAACTTGCGAAGATTTTCCATCTGATCGGCATCGACACAAACGAAGTGCTCGATGCGGCGGGAACGAAGTGGAACTTCCTGAAGTTCAAGCCGGGACTCGTCGGCGGACACTGCATCGGAGTTGATCCGTACTATCTCACGCACAAAGCGCAGGCGCTCGGCTATCTTCCGGAAGTCATTCTCGCCGGACGCCGCATCAACGACGGCATGGGAAAATATGTTGCGGAACGGGTCGTCAAACTGATGATCAAAAAGGGACACACCATTCTGAATTCGCGGATACTCCAGCTCGGAATCACGTTCAAGGAAAACTGCCCGGACATCCGCAATTCGCACGCGGTCGACGTGGTCCGCTGTCTGAAAGAATTCAGCTGCGACGTGGCCGTTTACGACCCGTGGGCGGATCCCGCGGAAGTGGAGCGGGAATACGGAATCGTCTCAAGGAAAAACGTCGCCGAACTTGCCGCCGATTACGACGCCGTGATTCTCGCCGTCTCCCACCGCCAGTTCGCAGGCCTCGACGTCGCCGCGTTCGGCAAGGAAAACGCTGTGATTTTCGACATCAAGGGAATCCTCCCGAAAGAGAACGTGACGGGGAGGCTTTAAGATGAAACGCCACATTGAAAATTCACGGATTCTGATCACCGGCGGCGCGGGATTCATCGGCTCCAACCTCGCGGAAAAACTGCTAGGGCAGAACAACAAAGTGACGGTTCTCGACAACTTTTCCACCGGGAAACGGGAAAATCTGCGTCCGTTTGAACAGAATCCGAACTTCCGTCTCATCGAAGGCGACATCCGCGACCTGGAAATCTGCAGGGAAGCGGTCCGCGACGTCGACTGCGTCCTGCACGAAGCCGCGCTCGGCAGTGTTCCGCGGTCCGTCAAGGATCCCATGACCAGCACGGCCGTCAACATTCTCGGTTTTGTGAACATGCTTTACGCCGCGCAGGAAGCAAAAATCCGCCGTTTCGTCTACGCTTCCAGCAGCTCGGTTTACGGCAACAGCCCCGTTCTTCCGAAAACGGAGGACGCCATCGGGAAACCGCTCAGCCCGTACGCAATCACGAAATACGCGGATGAGCTGTTCGCGGAAAACTTCCACGAGCTGTACGGAATCGACACCGTCGGACTGCGCTTTTTCAACGTTTTCGGACGCCGCCAGGATCCGGCCGGAGCATATGCGGCGGTCATTCCGAAATTCATGCAATGCCTGATGCGCCATGAGCGCCCTGTCATCAACGGCGACGGATCGTTCAGCCGCGACTTCACCTTTGTTGAAAACGTCGTTCAGGCCCATGAACTTGCGCTTCTCGCCGAGAACCCGGAAGCGCTCAATCAGGTCTACAATGTCGCGTTCGGCGAACGGACTTCGCTCAATGAACTCTTTGCATATTTGCGCGAGGAGCTTTCCGCGTTCGATCCGGAAATTTCATTGATTGAACCGGTCTACAGCGCGGAACGTCCCGGAGACGTTCCGCACAGTCTGGCGGACATCGGGAAAGCGGAAAAGCTCCTGGGCTACACGCCCGAATACAGTGTCCGCGAGGGACTCAAACGTGCCGCCGCCTGGTACTGGTCGAATTTAAAGTAAATAACCACGCCCAGAGGACGTGGCTTTGAAGAAGCACCCTAGAAGGGTGCTAAAAGGCGGCACCCAAAGAATGCCGCCTAACCATCCCCGTAAATTTCAATCAGTCGAACTTAAAACGCTGTTGTTCAAACCGGCGTTCTTGTTTTTCTTGGTAGTGTCCGGGCTAGAGTGGATCCGCGAATGCGGAAACGCTCTAGCCGTTGTCTCCATTCAGGGACTTGTTGAGGTTTGCGCCCGCTACAGTCTCGGAGGAATCAAGCGCGGCGAGCTGAAAAAATACCGGACCCTTCAGGATTATTTGCGTCCTTCGCTTCTGAAACGACCGCAGCGGATGGCGAAGGTTGGATAAATTCAGCGACAGAGAATTTTTTCAGTACCGATCAAGCGTGTAAGACGTTCAGTTGCTGCTGACAGAAATGACCAATCCATTCCATCTCAAGGTGTTATTGGAAGGCTGACTTGGAAGGAACACTGGCAGGTCTGATCCCGTTATTTTTGTCGAGAATGATTCGAAACGACATAGGATTCGATTTTTTCTAACTTGTTTTTAAATTCAACAAACTCTGCTGAATGCGACTGGAATCTAAGCGGCAAAACGCTGTATATTTTTCTCAAAAAATCACGACAATAAAACAGCATAAAACTTCCATCTTGCTTCTGTTTTCGATATTTCAGACGGACATTATCAGGACGGAGGCAGCGCAGACGCGTTTTCCACCATTCCCGAGAAAAACGATGTCGGGCATTCATGATCAGTTCATATGTTTCAAAGTGCACAGGTGTCAACAAGATACTTCGCAGTGCGCAGGCCGCTTCGACGCAAGATTCTTCCGCTACTCGCGGAACCTCCGGAAAAAATTCCGGGAAAGCCTGAAACAAAAGTTCCGGGGAACCGAAGCAGAAATTCCGGCACAGGCGGGCATGTTTCTCCCAGTTGATCCGGCTGAATTTCAGCAGGAAATAGAAGTCAATCAACAACTTCGGTAAATTGCTCTTCCGGAAGAAATCGATATTGTTGTGGCGATACAGCAATAATAGATTCAATTCTGGTGAAAGTACATGGCGACAGGCACCCTCCCGTATCGGAATACATTCTTTCCAAAGTTCCCGTACCGGAATTCCATTGAAATTAGGCAGAGTAAAATGCGGTTCCAGACAAAAGCCGTTTTTTCGCCGCACAGCGAAATGGTGATCGGCAATCGCTTCAAGTTCACAATTCCAGCCATCCAGCTTCAGAATATCACGAATCCGGCCGCAATCATCGGGATGAATCCAGATATCCCAGTCGCAGAATGGCCGCAATCCAGGAACCGGATAGACTCGAAAGGCGAGATCTACCCCCTTGATCGGGGTAAAACGGATTCGGTTTTCTTCGAGCATCGCCGTCAATTGGCCGAACGCAAACTGTTGGCGAAGCGCATTTCCGGCCTGTTTCCGGAATTGTTCGTTGAATCGTTGTCGCCAAGGTGCCGGCAGTTTCCCTCTTGAACGGAAATAGGCCAGTGGTCCCAAGTGGAAACGTTCCAATTCGACACACAACGCTCTATCGCAGGAGAAACTCTGTTCTCCAGCGACCAGTTCCCTTAAGATGGGCAACAATTCAACAGGAAACTCCATAATTTCAGTCTTTCGGGAATTTTTTGTGGAGAACCATTACTCCACGTTGCTTATCCCAAACCTTTCTATAATTTAGTTGTGTTTCTCAAAATGTCAAGCATAACAATGCCTAACTTGATAAAAACTTTGTTTTCCAAAATTCTTCTTCTTTTTCAGGCAGGAATTGGCCAGACAAGGAGCCGAACGCGGGAAAATTCGCAGTGGCATAAGGAAACCGTTAACAGATTTCTGCCAAACGGAAAATTTCACGGGGTAATTTCATGTCAGGCAACTTCGCCTTCACGGGCGAGGTAAAAGGTGCGACCATTTCGGAGCGTTTCCGAGTAGCCGGAAATAGCGTGCAACCATGGCACCCAAAGTCGGATTACCAATCTGATCAGTTACGACACTTTCAACTCCATACGTATTCCGTATGCAAGTTTCATCACCGCATGGACGAAGCTCGGGACGCACGAACGCCAAGCCCCCCAACGATCAGATAATTCGAACGATGATGGTAGATCATCTCTTCTCTCGCATACTGGGTACGTCCCGTAGACCATCAAAGCTTCCGGATTGTCAAACTCATGCAATGACCAATTCCCCCAGACTACATAATTGATAAAAAATGCCAACAGCCGTACACCATGCAGGGAACTGGAGGAAACAACAGTCAATGATCCCGAAACTTTTTCAGGAGAGTACGCTCCATTCCCCGTCCCCCCGTAATCAGGAATTTCATACTTCAGTCTCCAGATGCTCGGCTTCCGCAAAACATGGATTACGACGGTCTTTTTCCGAACGCCGATCGTGGCCGGGGCGGTCTGCCACGAAGGTGATCTGATCGTCATAGGAACCGGAAATTTTGGGTCTGAGTTCATCCAAAATATGACAGATTGTCTGCACAACTTCAAGGTTGGAGCATTCGTTATGTCCTCCGATATTGTAGGTTTCGCCGGGAACTCCTTTGCGGTTGATCAGCCACAACGTTCGAGCATGATCTTCATAAAGCCAGTCCCGGATATTGTCGCCGTTGCTGTAAATTGGCAAGGTCTTGCCGTCAAGCACATTCAGAATCACCAATGGAATCAGTTTTTCCAGAAAATGATAGGAGCCGTAATTATTAGAACAGTTCTCAGCAATACTGGCAAGCCAAACGCATGTCCCCAGGCACGGACCAGGAGATCGCAGGCAACTTTACTGGCGGAATACGGTGATTTCGGATCATATGGTGTCGTTTCCTCAAATAACCCTCCCTCGTCCAGTGAACCGTATACCTCGTCTGTGGAAATATGCTGAAAACAAAACTTTTTTCTCTCTTCCGGATGCGCCTGCCAATAAGTCAGAGCACACTACAACAGATTGGCGGTTCCCATCACATTGGTCTCCACGAATTCCAGCGGGTTGTCGATAGAGCGATCGACATGCGATTCCGCCGCAAGATGCATCACCACATCCGGCCGAATCTCATTGAATAGTCCGGCAACACCCGTCGTATCGCAGATGTCGAGCTACTCGAACCGGTACCGTTCCGAATTCGAAACTTCTTTCAGACTCTCAGGATTTCCGGCATAGGTGAGTTTGTCAAGGCTACACACCTCGCAATCCGTCTCCCTGATCAGGAAGCGAATCAGAGCGGAGCCGATAAAACCCGCACCACCAGTCACGATGATTTTCATATCATTTTCCTTTGTTCAAAATAAGTTGGCATATAATTCGGCGATTCTCTTCCAGGTATAGCGCCGGTCCGCGATTTCCCGCATTGCATCGGCGCAATCGATAGGAACAGGCTGTGCAATCAGTTTGCGTAGCGATTCTGCATCTGAAAAATAAAGTGCACGGTTTTCCGTTGTTTCTCGATTGAAATCGACATCGAAAGCAGCAATCGGCACTCCGAGGTGCATTGCCTCAATCAAAGACGGATTGGTACCGCCGCAAGAATGTCCGTGCAGATAAAGTGCGCAATTGGAACGCAAGATATTCAATTGCGACAAGTCATAAATCGGATCGAGCAAATAAAAGTTCGATTGAACAGAATAATGTGCCAGAAGTTTTCGTCCATATTCGTTTTTTTTCCAATTGCCGACCATGACCAGCGGCAGATCTGGATAATCTTCAAATGCTTGAAGAATCAACTTCACATTGTTTTCCGGCTCGATCCTGCATACACCGAACGCATAAGGAGCCGCTAGAAACGGATAGTGGACAACCGCTTCCTGGGTAATGGGCAACGGATACTGATGGTCCGCTCCATATTCGATCAGTTCGCACAGCTTACCATACTCATTGGCGACATAATCAACGATCACTTTGTTATCGCCGACCACGGCATCGGCATGACATACGGCGCATTGCTCCGAATATTTCAGAAAATGCCGGGCCGCAGCATTCCATTTGTCCCGCCGCCATTCCAAACCGTCGATATTCACGACAATCCGGCGGCGGCAACCGCACCGTCGCAGGAACGGCAGCATCGCACAACCGCTGACGCCGAGAATCAACAGGGTATCTGCGTATCGTAAAGCATCCAGGATAGACCAGATATCATAGGGAATACTCTGAACACCATTGGCATTCAAGGGAAGGTATTTCAGGTGTACGCCTTCATATTCCACACACTTTTCCGGATAGGCACATGAAGAGCAATAAACGGTGAATTCGAATTTCTCTTTCAATTGTTTTACCAGAAATTCGGTAAAACTCTCGAAACCGCCATAATTGGCCGGCAATCCGACGGTGCCGATCACGGCAATTTTCTTGGCTAGCATTTTATTGTCAATTTCCTAGAACTGTTTTCAGGATTTTTGCAATTCGTTCACACGCATGTCCGTCGCCATATGGATTGGTGGCATTAGCCATTCGCCAACGAGCCTCTCGATCCGTTAGTAACCGGGAAACAGATTCTACAATGGCGCTTCGGTGAGGGCCAATCAATTTTACTGTACCAGCCTCAACTGCCTCTGGGCGTTCTGTAGTATCACGCATGACCAGAACCGGTTTCCCTAGACTCGGCGCTTCCTCCTGGACACCGCCGGAATCAGTCAGAATAATACAAGCCCTATTCATCAGTGCAACAAATGGTTCATATGCCAACGGCGGCAGAAGATGTACGTTACCGAAGGCCGCTGGTTGTAGAATGTTGTCGACAGCAACCCGCACCTGCGGATTAAGATGGACCGGATAGACAAATTCAACCTTCGGAAAACGTTCTGCCAGATCCGCAATAGCCTGGCAGATGTTAATAAAGCCCTCTCCGAAATTTTCCCGGCGATGTCCTGTGATCAAAACCAATTCAGGGATGTCATTGCCAGATTGAAGCTCGGAAGGCAATTCTGGAATCCGAACCAGATTGTGCTTCTGCCGCTCTGTCACCCAAAACAAGGCATCAATCACCGTGTTACCAGTTACAAAAAGTCGTTCAGCCGGGAGCCCCTCTCGGAGCAGATTTTTTTGACTTGTTTCTGTGGGACAAAAGTGGTAATCTGCCAGATGACCGGCGATAATTCGGTTTCCTTCCTCCGGCCAAGGAGAATACAGATTGCCGGTTCTCAGGCCCGCCTCAATATGACCGATTCGGATATGATTATAAAAAGCAGCCATGGCTGCAGCCATGACGGTAGTCGTGTCGCCCTGAATAAGAATAATATCCGGACAACTTTCTTTTAAATAGGAGTCAACACCGATTAAGACCCGTCCGGTAAGCTCAGCCAAAGTCTGATTCGGTTTCATTACGTTCAGATCCACGTCTGGTATGACGCCAAACACTTCAAGAACCTGATCCAACATCTGACGATGTTGAGCCGTGACGCATACTTCGACTTGAAATTCTTCGTGTTTCTTCAGTTCGCGGACCAGCGGACATACCTTGATTGCTTCCGGCCGGGTTCCAAAGATCAGGGAGATTTTCTTTTTCATAACATAGTACCGTTGTAAGCCAATTTCAAAAGATTTGGCTTTTTTTGTTAAAAACTTGTTTTTTGCGCGACAAACCAATTTTGACGCTTCGGATGTGGCTTTTTCTTGAAAAAATCACGAAAAATCATGTTTTTGAGTGTGAGCCTCCTTCCCAAAATTCTTCTTTAACCACTGAAAAAGATAACTTTCGATTATAAAGTATATCTTAGGACAAACTGTTCATTTTCCCCTCAGGATTCCTACACCAGAGCATAAAATATACTTACCGTCCGCTTTTTTCAACTTCTCAAATTAAAAACTTTTGAAATTACCACCGTTGGATAACGATTAAACTGAATAGAAGAATAATCCGTCTTACCGGCTCAATACATATTGATACGCTTCAAGGGTTTGCTTGGCTGCAGTCTTCCAACTGTAGTCCCGGCGGATGGTTTCCCTGAAGGTATCACTATAAGGAACTGTCATGGCCAGAACAGTCGCTTCCCGGATGCTCGAAAGATCAGATGGAATACAATAAAAAGCCTGCTCCTTGAAATATTCTTTCACGGATCCCTTATCTGCAACCACAATATTGCAGCCAGCATACAAGGCTTCAAGACTGACCAGTCCCGGGGTTTCCACCCAACTGGTCAGGGCATGGGCCCGGGCGGAGAGCATGTGCTCAAATACTTTCTGCTGAGGGAGTTGCGACAGAAATTCCGTGTTGCCGCGCTGTTCTCCCAATCGGCGTAGTTGCCGATAGTATGCCTGGCTGTTCGGTCCGGCCTGGCCGATAAACCGAACTCGATACGGCAGATCATAAATTGCACGCAGAAAATTGAGCTGGTTTTTACGCGGATCAATCCGCCCGGTGAAAATAATTGTATTGCTGTCTCGTGGAATGGAATAAGCTGCGATAGTCTGGTCGAATATCGTAACGTCAATTGCGTTATTCACCACACTGTAATTGCTCAAATTCAGGCCCAGACGTTCATTCAGGGCACTCATCTCCATTTCTGAATTCGGCAACAACCAATCAACCTCTGAAGCGATTTTACGCTGGGTTGCGATATAACTTTGACACAACCCGTTTAAATAAATCTTGTTGCGTTGGCGCAGACATTTGATCAATGATTTTGCATATTCAAACCCATTGATTCCAAAAAGGCGAAATAGTAACCGCTGCCCGATCGGTGCACCATGTGCGGCATAATCATCAAAGGGCCAGTAAATCGTGGAAAGCACCTTGGGAATTTTTACGTTCCGAAGCACTTTCAAATATTCCTGCAGGTCATAGACCCACGTGAGGTCGGTCAAATGCAGAATATCATAGAGGGAATAATCAACCCCATAAGGAGTGATCGTCAGGTCACACTCCACGCCCAGCTGACGTAATTCATCACAGGTTTTCATAATCTGGACCTGCGCTCCACCGGGCGAGGTATAAAAATTGTGGCGTACGCAAAAAAGAACTTTCATCCTATCCTCTTTCATTTGAAGTTGCCTGAGACTGATACCCCGGATGCTTTGCTCTGTAACGTGCTATAGCAATGTCATAGTAACGGTTGAAAAAAGTCCGACGTTTGTCCCAAGTATACTTTTGTACACATCTTAATGCTCCTTCCGAGAGACGTTTTACTTCTTCCGGGTGATGTCCGAGATAACAGATGGCACTTGCAAAATCTGCTATGATTTGCTCGTGGTTGCGAATGGGAATTCTGATGCCACATTGTTCACAAATTGTATCATGCATTCCAGAGTGATCCAATGAAACCGTCGGTACACCAGCTTCCATTGCTTCCCATATCGTAGTTGGGTTGCCTTCCATACAGCTTGTTATGACATGAACATGTGAAGATTTAAATAAATCAAAAACTTTCTTACGTGGACATTGACCATACCAAGTTATATCCGCATTGATTCTGTGATATTCCGCCCAAGCGACAAGAGCTTGTTTTAATGGACCGTCACCAACGATATCAAGATGGAAATGAATCTGTTTTTTGATTTCTGACAGGACTTCAAGAAGCATATTCAACGATTTCCTGGCATCAAGACTGCCTACCCAAATTAAGTTAATTGTTGAAAAAGAGAATTTTTCATTAGGCAATAGTTTGGGGATTTTTTCAATAATACCATTCTCGGGAAGGTATTCGGCAGTTACCTGAAAATACTTTTGAAGTAAACTTTGATTTTCCCGGGTTGCAGCAAGTACCGCATCAGCTCTTATAAAGGCTTTTCGGATTCTGGAAGAAAAATGCTCCAGCCAATAATTAGTGCCGGAGCGTAATAATTGCTTCAATCTCCCTGTCCAAGGAAGATTTTTGATCAGAACGGGGGAAGCATTATTCAAACCTCCGACCGGACCACGTAAATAGGGCAATGGGAGCTTCCATAAATACCCCGGCTCTCTATAACCGATCGGTCCCAAAAAATGAATCAGATCGAACGATTGCTCCCGGATTAAGAACTTATCCCTAAATAAAGACTTGAAATGAAAGAAATATGTGCTATATTAC